>Ga0099364_10000201_pt1 | contig 100404 bp, 109 predicted proteins | sample TergutTh196P3_FD_73070 | JGI IMG/M metagenome (GOLD analysis project Ga0099364, IMG submission 73070) | Microcerotermes parvus P3 segment gut microbial communities from Pointe-Noire, Republic of the Congo - Th196 P3 | ecosystem: Host-associated > Arthropoda: Insects > Digestive system > Gut ...
TGACGAAGAAATTGTATGTAGGGAATTTATCTTACAACACCACAGAAGACGGCCTTCGAAACCTGTTCTCCGGGTTTGGAACTGTAGAGTCAGCCAAGATCATTATCGACAGGGAGTCCAATAATTCCAAAGGCTTTGGGTTCATCGAGATGAGCACAGAAGAAGAAGCCAATGCAGCAATAGCAGGTACAAACGGACAGGAATTTGATGGACGTCAGCTTCGCGTAAATGAAGCAATCGACAAACCCCGCCGTGATCGCGGAAATAACTGGTAAATAGCCGCTTCGGCATTTACTTGACAGCCGCAGGAATGCGGCTGTTTTTTTGTGCCGCAGACTCTACACCTACACCACATGACAAGGGTTACATACATTCGGTTTAATTCATAAAAAAGGAAAGCTTTTTGGTTTATCCAACAACCTGTTTTTCGTATCCTAAAGATTCTATATATTTTAAGAATTTTTTTTCATAATCATCAAAATAATCATTTGAATAATTGTAATTAAATATTTCAATATCAGATTCAATAATTTTTTCTTTTTCATTTTTTCCATCTAGACATTCATTATATTCTTCATTCATTATTATTTCTGGTAACATAAAATATTTATTAAATTTATCATTTTTCTTTATTTTCTTTAATTTATTAAAATATTTTTCGATCATTGAGATAGAAATAAATTTATATTTATTGTCATTTATTTTTCGAATATTTATGAATGATACTATAATATTAATTTTATACATCATTCCTAAATTTTTCAATTTAATAAAATCATTTATATTTATACTGTAGTAATCATGAATTCCCTTTTTTTTAACCATACGAACCTTAACATCAATAAAGTATAAATTTTCTTCATTTAGTATTATATAATCTGGTCTTTTTTGTTTGTTATTTTTTAAACTCAAAGAAAAATTATCTTCAATTTGATCTAAATGTATAAATGAAATATTTTTTTTATTTAGATAATTTGCAAACTCATTTTCTCCATAAAATCCTTTGAAATATGGTTCATCTTTAGAAATTACTTTTTTTCCATTTTCCCAATATTCTACAATTTCACCATAGTCTGTTATAATTGCAGGTTCACCATTATCATTATGTAATTTACCATCTTCCCAAAATTCCATATGTGTATCATTACATTCTACAGCAGGACGACTTTTTCCATCATTAGATAATACCCCATTAAAAAATCTTAAAATAAAACAATTACAAGAATGATCACCCTGTAGTAATTCGCCATTTTTTACAAATTTGGCATCTGTAAATGAAATAAATCTTGATAGTGTTTGTTTTTCCATAGATAAACTATATAATAAAAACTTTGAATTTTATCTTCTTCTAGTATACGATTCCCATATACCATTGGAATAAACAATAAGAAGTGTATCATCAAATAGAGAAAAATTGCCTGATGAAATCTGATTATCTTCATTTTCAAAAATAATATGATTTTGAATTATTGTACATTTTAAAGTAGTTCTATTTCTAATTGCAGTATCTCCTCTAAAAGTTAATGTAACACCATTATCACTAACCCATGTTCCTTCCAATGGATTTGGAGTACTTCCTACACAACTTAATAATGTTATAGCTCCTAATACAAATCCTATAAACATTATTTTTACCCAATTTTTTGTATTTAACATCTTATACTCCTATAAAATAAATTTATCTTTTTTTTAATTATATCTGATATCCTGTATTAATCAACTATGTATCCATACAAAATTATTCCAACTCTCACATTGCTTTCCTTCAATACAAAATATTCATATAAACACAATATATTATCAACTACCAATTATTAAATTATAGACCTCTTTATCTTTATAGCAAGGAAAATATATTTTTTTGCAAGAGCCAAGTGCTTCAAACTATATAATTAGACCGAGGTTCGACAAAGGCAAAAAAAGAGGCCGGACTAAATCCGGCCTTTAACCATTTTACTCGAAAATTGGTAAAAATCTGCCAACCCAAAAGGGACGGCTATAAAAATGTATAAAACAAAAACTAAAAAATGAAACTAATGCCGACCTCATAGGCGAAAATCCTGCCTAAATCATCGGCTCCTGGACTTTGGGCTGACTTTTCATAGGCCCTCCTCACCGAAATTAATGTCCCGCCAACCGTATAATAGACGGAAAAATAATTAACTCCTACATCTAATTTAGCACAATCCCGGAAAAAAGCAAGAAAAAATAAAAAAATTTTTTCAAAAAATTCAAAAATAATAGGCTAAATTAATTACCATGTCCAAAAAGTCTAATCCTGTAAACCCTTGGGAGTACCCAAAATTTCCGACATTACAACGGCCTGTTTTAAAACCGAAAGATGTTTGATGTTCAGGGTGCCGGGAAACTCCGTCTTGTTAACAGTCTGGACAGGCGCTTCAACTAAATTGGAAACCGTTCTGGAAACAGTGCGCGATGCTACCGAAAAAGAAGGAAAGGGTTCAACCTTTTCCTCTAGCGGATAAGTTCCCAGGGGATTCATTGGAGGTGAAGGTTTGGGAGGAGGCGCACCCTGATAATAGAGATCCCTGGCCGTAGCCTTCTTTTCCCTATCGGGGTATTCTTCCTCCCAGTCACCATCCTCTTCAAAATGAAGCGGAGTCGGCTTGTTTTCACTGACCGTTTCAGGAGCATTTTTTCCCCTATTCCTTGCCGTTGAAACGGCTCTGCCAATAAAAATGGCAAGAGGAATAAGGAAAATAATTATATTAAAATACTCATCCATTGATATTAACTATCTTCCCTGCGGAGCAGGACCGGTATTTCCGGGAGTTCCCGGACCGGCTGGAGTTCCGCCAATGGAAGATCTCATATCCGTATCGGCCTGGATATTCCTGAGCCTGTAATAATCCATAACTCCCAAATGACCGTTCTTGAATGCTTCGGCAATTGCGAGCGGAATTTCGGCCTCTGCCAGTACGACCTTTGCGCGGTTTTCTTGAACCCTGGCAACCATTTCCTGCTCCTGAGCCTGTGCTGCGGCGCGGCGTTTTTCCGCTTCAGCCTGAAAGCGCCTCTTGTCCGCTTCCGCCTGATCCGCCTGAAGCTTGGCGCCGACATTCTGTCCGACATCTATGTCTGCAATGTCAATAGAAAGAATCTCGAAGGCGGTTCCTGCATCAAGACCTTTTTCCAATACTGTCTTGGAAATCCTGTCCGGGTTTTCCATAACGCTCTTGTATGTCTCCGATGAACCTATCGTAGTGACAATACCTTCACCGACACGGGCAATTATTGTATCTTCTGTCGCACCACCGACCAGTCTTTCAATGTTGGAGCGTACCGTTACCCTGGCTTTTACGCAGAGCTGAATACCGTCTTTGGCAACAGCATCAATCGTATGCTTGCCCTTTGCCGTATCGGGACAGTCAATTACCTTTGGATTAACGCTGGTTCTTACAGCATCGTAGACGTCCCTTCCGGCAAGGTCTATTGCGCATGCCCTCTGGAAGGGCAGGTTAATGTTAGCCTTGTCAGCCGCAACAAGGGCACGGCTTACTTTTCTTACATCGCCCCTTGCAAGGAAGTGGGTTTCAAGCATGTCCGAAGAAATGTCTATGCCGGCCTTTGAAAGCATAATGCGGCAGTCTACAATTACGTTAGGATCGACCTTGCGAATCCACATACCAACAATACGACCCATTCCGACATGAGCCCCGGAAAGAAGGGCGCGGAACCAGAGACCGAAAAATCTGAAAAATAGAATCAGAAAACCAACGGCTATAACACCAACTACCGAAAAAAGAATATACTGTCCTACCATTTAATAACTCCTGTTTTATCCTGATTTACCGGCATTCTACCGGCAATTTTTACCAATAAAAATTTATGTAAAAAACGTTCCTTAAACCCTTTTGACTATGATCCTGTTGCCCCTAACGCGGATGACAGCCACGCCTCTGCCGGAATCCACAAACTCGCCGTCCGATTCTACGGTATACATTTTGCCGTCTATAAGGGCTCTTCCGGATGGTCTTAAAATGGAATCGGTTGTGCCGATTTTTCCCAAAAGGAGATTGAAGTCTTCTTCGTCCTGGAAACGCTGTTCCGCAGGAATTTCCTTTAACGTCGAATCGGGATCGAGGCCGCCTGCAGTTCCGGTTATTGCCGTTTTAAGCATGATTGGATCAAAGAGCCTTAGCCTGGGTCCTACAAGGGCAATTACGGCTATACCAAATATCGAGGCAATAAGACCGGAAAAAACAACCATTGCATTTCTGCCCAATACATCCCATTCCCAGTCAATCGTGGGAATTACAAAGTCCTGCATGGAGAAGATAAGCGAGGCACCTATTAAGAGAATGCCTGAAATACCCATAATGCCGAAACCGGGCAAGACAAAGAGTTCCACAGCCAATAGCCCAATTCCTATGATAAAAAGAATGATCTCCAGCGAACCAACCCTGCCAAGGAGGGCTCCGGCACCAAATACAATCAGAAAGGCAATGACCCCAATAATACCGGGAATCCCAAAGCCGGGGCTTTGAATTTCCAGGAATATCATTACAAGGCCGACAAGAATGAGCAGGGTTTGCACTGCTCCCGATGTAAGGAAGGAAATTATATCATCTGCGACACTTGGAATGGATTCTGTTACCTCTCCCCTTACACCAAGACTGGAAAGAAGATCTTCCCTAGTGTTTACAAGACCAGTTACAAGGCCGTAATTGTAAGCCTCCCCTGCGGTAAGGGACAGGAGCTTTCCAACCTCCGAAATAACGAAAATTCTATCGATTTCCATCGTTTCATTTCTGTTTTCCCTTTCAAGTCTTTCAAGCTCATTAAGGGTAAGGGCTCTGACTTGACCATCAACCATGACTTCCCACAATTCAACATCGTAATCGACCATGGCAAGGGCGAGACCGGTGGGATGACCGTTCCTTTCTGCAAGGGCAGCCATCTGCGACCGTACCGCCGCAACGGTCTTTTCGTCCGCCGAAGCCGCCCCGGAGGGACCGGAAATAACAGGAGCCGCCGCTCCAATGGAGGTACCGGGCGCCATGTAAATTACGTCACATGCAAAGGCAATAAGGGCACCGGCCGACCAGCTAACACCCATTGAAGATTCACCGCTAGTGACCCATGCCACTGTTCTGGCTATCCTTATGGACATGATAAAGGAGGTAATTTCCAGAGCGGAATCCACCCTGCCTCCAAAGGTATCGATTTCAAAAATGATAACATCGGCTCCCTGATTCAGGGCTCTGCGGGCTTCCCTGCGTACAAAAGCCGCAAGTGAGGGCTCAATATCACCTTTTATTGGGATAATCCATGCCGACAAAACGGGGCTGCCCGCAATTCCCTGCTGTGCGTCTGCATTTTCGGAAATAAAGAGTATGGAAAAAATCAATAAACAGAGTATGCCTGTAATCCTGGTGACTTTTTGGATTTTCATACCATGATTATATCATTCATTTATAGGTTAAGAAAGCTATTTTTCCGTTAAATTATCCACTCCATCCCAGTCATCCGGAGGCGGAGAAGAAAGGAATTCCCTGCACCTTTCAAAATAATATTTGGCGGTACTGTCTTCAGGATCAAGTTGATAAATACTCATAAAAAGATCGGCAGCCCGGGAAAAATCCTTTTTCTCATAGGCCTTATAGGCATTTTCCCAAATCTCAATTCCTTCATGCATTGCCGAATTTGCATCTTCCCTTATTTCCAATAACTCGAAAATCTGCAGCGGACGGGGTATGCCAAAAACCGTCACGCGGCTTAGGGGGCGTACAAGGAAGTCATTGCCAATCTGGTTTCTTGTATATTCGCTTATCAATATGCCCCTGGTATCGTATTGCTTGTTCACTCCCTCAAGGCGTGAAGCAAGATTAACCGCATTTCCCATTATCGTATAATCCATTTTTTCCGGCGTTCCCATAAAGCCCACAACCATGTCTCCGGTATTAATTCCAAACCTTGTAAATATGGGCCTGTCCTTGCGTATAACGCCGCTTTCAATAAGCTTTGTCATGGGAAGATGAAATTCTCCGTTGGGATCCAGAATTTCGTTGCGAAGTTCAAGTTCCCGCCTCTTCATCTTTACCGCACTATAACAGGCTTTTTTTGCATGATCTTCCATCCAGACCGGAGCGCCAAAAAATGCTATAATTGCATCACCCTGATACTTATCAATAGTGCCGTCATTCGCAATTACGATATTGCTCATTTCTGTAAGGTATAGATTAAGCATTTTTACAAGGATCTTCGGCCCATCCTCCCCGTATTGATCCTGAAGCTCCGAAGCAATTGTGGAAAACCTCTGCACATCTGTAAAGATTGCGCTTAACTCCCGCTTCTCTCCGCCAAGACGAAGCTGGGCAGGATCTGCAATGATCTGGTCAACAACCTTCGGCGAAATTACGCGCGAAAATGCATGCTTAATAAAACGCTTGTCCCTGCCCTCTGTCGCATAACTGTAAATGGTCGAGCTGATATAAGAGAGCATAACGGCGATAAGGGGTGCCGCCATTGGCAGCCAGTAACCAGCGTTAATCGAAAAAAACCCTGCAAAAATAATTATCAGAATGGAGCTGATCAATCCTGCAACCGTTAAGCTTACACGTTTGGAGTAAAAGACCAGGCATACAACAAGAATAACAGAGAGGGCAATAACGAGTACTTCCACACCGGGTGGAATTGTGCTGATAAAATCGTTCATTAAAAGATTGTCCAGCATGGTTATATGAACCCCCATGCCGGGATAGACGGTATCTATTGGTGTGCTGAAAGTATCAAAGAGACCCTGGGCAAAGAGACCGAAAAACACATGGGCTCCCTTAAAATTTTCAGGTCTCAGAAGCGGGCTCCTCCCTGCAGCATGATCCTCTGCACTCTGAAGCACAAGCGACATGCTATAACTAGGGTATCTTGTAATGGGCCCCCTATAACGCAGCAATGTTTTTCCGTTTTTATCTACCGGAATTGTATAATCACCCCAGAGAATTTGCCTTCGCTGCTCATCATAAAAAATATTTGCATCATCATTCCCAGTCAGAATAGCAGCGGCTGCAAGACTTGGAACTGCCCTGCCGTCAAAAAACATAAAGAGATGCTGTCTTCTGAAAATATTGTCGGAGTCGGAAATGCCTGTCAGGTTGCCGATCGCTTTGGCGGAATCACGCAGAAGCGGAATCGGGAACTGGGCAGCTACCCTGTCTCCGGTTGAAGATAAATCGTAGGCGGAAACAAATGTCCCGAAATTTTCCGGAACAAAAAGGGGAATATCCAAACCGGCCGGCCATCTTTCTATACTGCCCGAAACCGTGCTTAAAAGAACACCATGCACCGTTCTGCCGAAATTCCTTGCTGCCTCTGCAAAAATTAGATCATCCTGAACATTGAATTTCCCGTAAATGGAAGGCTCAGAATAAAGAACATCAAAAATAACAGACTCGGCTTCTCCAAGATGCATATAATCCAGAAATTCCGCATAGGCATATCTTGGCCATGGCCATCCCCAACCCCTTTCCCTCTGTCCCCAATCAATACTTTCCTGATCCAGAAGGACGACAATAATATCATCGGAGGGTCTGGATGATCCCGTATAAAAATTTATACGCATATCATAAAACCGGAACTCGATATAATCCAAAAGCCCGGTTAAATGGCAAAACACAAGAATGGCTGAAAGAGAAGCAATAATTACAAGGGCAGCAAGATTTTTGTGATATTTTCCAAGAAAAAGTTTCATATCTTCAATAAATACTATATACTTTTATTAATTGATACAATGAGTGAGTCTTATGAGTGACAGATTTAGCAGATTTAATACCGGCCGGGTAATTTTTTTCCTTCTGGCAGTAATTACGGTAATTATTGTAGCCGGAGTTCTTAGAATAACATCCTCAGTTGTTCTGCCTTTTACGATCGCAGTTCTTTTATGCATGGTCACACAGCCCATAGTCAGATTTCTGGAAAAATACCATATTCCAAGACTGGTTTCCGCCCTGGCAATATTACTTTTATTGGTCGGAATCCTCTATGTAATGGGTATGATAATTTATACATCCGGAAGAGCACTCTTAAGCCTTTATCCAAGATACGAAGCCAGAGCCAGGTTGATCTATATATGGATAGCAAATGTATTTGAGCTGCCATACGACGAATATATTTCCCTTTTTGAAAATATCTGGGCACAGGCGGATGTAAGAACACAGGTTAGGGAAATGACCCTCTCCTTTACAAACGGCTTCCTTGTCTTGCTTTCCAATGCATTTTTGGTTGCAATCTTCATGATCTTCATATTGTTTGAAGCCGTCTTTTTAAGGGAGAAACTGAACAAGGCCTTCGAAGGAAGGAGAGCCGAAAGAATAAAAACGATAAGTACCGATGTTATAACGCAGATCACACGTTACCTTTCCATAATGTTTTTTATCTCTTTTTTGAACGGCATTCTTGCAGGGGTTGGCCTTCACATTATCGGGCTGGAATTTGCGGCTGTTTGGGGAGTGATCCAGTTTATTTTAAACTTCATCCCCAATTTGGGAAGCATTGCCGCCGGAGTGGGTGCGACCCTGTTTGCATTGATCCAGTTCTGGCCGGAACCAGGGCCTGTAATTACAGTTGCCCTTTTCATGCTGGCAGTGAACATACTCTGCGGTTTTATAATCTACCCGAAGGTAATGGGTGACAGGCTTGGTCTTTCGCCGCTATTATTGCTGATTTCCCTGCTTATCTGGGGCTGGCTCTGGGGTTTTGCCGGCATGATTCTGGCAGTTCCCATGACAGCCATAATAAAAATCACCTGCGAAAATATTCCTGTTTTGGAGCCAATCTCAATAATGATGGGATCACGCAAAACAGTGACAACCAAGACAGCTTCGTCCGAAGATGATCCTGCCGGGAATGATGAACCTGCCGAGGAAGCAAAGACAAGCATGGGTGATCCGCACGAAGTTGAAAAACAGGGTTAGGGTCTTAACCGCTAAAACCTAAACCCAACCATAATATAAGGCGCTCCCATCTTGAATAATCTTGCCATTCTGAATGCACCGGCACCATCGTTTTGGTTGTTTATTACATTTGGTGTACTTGCCCTATACCATCCTGTTTCATAGGAAGAGTATCTCCAAAAATGGTAGGCGAAATTTACTCCGGCTTCTATGAACATAGAACCAAAACTATACTGTAAACCTGCATTGGCTCCTATTCCGAAATTTACGGTATTAAGTTTTACAGTGGATACAATTGCCGTGGTTGTAGTGATATATCCAGGGCCACCCCAACCCCAAATAGGATGAACCTCTGTAACAAAGAACCTGCTGCGCCAGTTTGCAGTATCTACGCTCACCGCAAAACCAACGTCAAAGACAGCATTAAAACCCGGAAGCATATTCATTTTATAACTAATGCCAAACAGGGCAGAACCGTTAATTATGTAGGCGGCATCGGATGAAGTTATTCTTACAGTACTCCCCGGAGTGTATATTGCGTTATGCGTAACTACGGCGGAGCCAAGGGGAACAGTCCAGCTCATGTCCCCAAGAAAGGTAAATGATGATATTACTGATATACCCATTTCCCCAATTCCGGAGCTTCCCATAAAAAAATGACGGTAGGCCAATGCAAAGGAGGGTCTTTCTACAAAGGCAGAACTTCCCTCCCTGTGCCAGTTCATCGAGAACCCTGCCATGGCTTCTGCGGAACCCTGATTACGGCCGATGTTTACAAAATCATCATCATAATAAAACTGCGCACTCAAATTTACACTTGCAATAAAGAAAATCAAAAAAATCAACAACCTCGCCGCACGAATAATCTTTCTCATATTTCCCACCTTTCACTTGTATCGCTTGTCATTACCGGTATTCCGGTTTCTATATCAATCATCCTGATCTGAAGACGGCGCATTCCGCCCGTCCCTTCTATCGAAACTTCCACGATAATATTTGCACCTGCCGCATTCCCTATGTTAACAATGTCTTCATCCCTTATCATACCCATCATCTGCAATTCCATTTCCGCCGCCCTAAGCCTGGCAGAATCGCGATCGACCAGGGAAACCCCTTCCCTTAAAAGCGCTGCATAAATATCGGCAACAACCGCATTTGCAAGAATGGGTTCAATGGTAGAGCTATTATAAAGCCATATTCTTGAACCCGGCGGAAGGTATTCCTGAATCTCGGAGACTGCTACACTCACCGTTCTTTCCCTTAGGGTCTGTGCCTCTGAGCCATAGGAAGATGTCAACACATCCTGCTCCTGCACAAAAACATTCAGGCGGCTTATCTCCGCACCAGCTCGTGGATTCCCGGTTTCTGCAAGATTCATTTCAAATAACCTAATCGCTTCGGCAGGGTTGCCCATTACCTCATGCAAAAGGGCGGCATTGTAAAGGGCAGGGAAGTTATGGTAGGCATTGTATATTTGAAGATATAGATTCAGGGCAGCCCTGTAATTCTCTGCCTGAACCAGCGCAAAAGCACTTTCCATGGACGACCTTAGCTGCCTGTCAGATCTGTCTTCCATAAGGGTACGGCTTTCGGTGACAATATAAGGAGCCACATCCCTGTCCAGTGTTTCCATCCTGTTAAGAACAATTGCCTGTGCCAGAGAAGAAGCAGATCTCAGGCTTACCCAGTTATAGGCAGTATCACTATTGGTAGACCTTCTGGTAACAGAGCCGATAAGACTCCCGTCCCTTGCACGGACAATATTGTAACTAAAAACCAGCTCCACTTCCCTTTCGTAAATCATTACGGTATCCATTGTACGGGTAATCAGGTTATACCTAAGCCCCGGTCTGGTTCCTTCCCTTACATTCAGGGAAATCACCTGCCCGGTAAAAAGTGCATCAACATGGTTATCTATGCTCTCGTTGATATTCTGAAGACGCCGAATTTCCGCCGGGTCGATAATGATAAAATTACCCGTTCCGGCTATCTTTGCCGACGCCGTGCTGGTCAGGAAACCCGCAATCTCCCTCTGGAAAGAATTGTCCTGGGATGTCTCAAAGGGCATGATTGCAATACGCCTTATCCCCGTCATATCCATGTTCGGCGGCCTTTGAATGGTCATCATCACATCCATGGACGCACAGGAAAGGAAAAGAAGGGAAAAAGCAATCATAATAAGCGGATGAAAGAAAAATTTCGTTATCCCCGGGCTCATAATTAAATTGTACCATATTATTGAACGAAAAAACAAGTTTTAGGTCTTTTGACCGGTTAAGCAACCCTGAAAGCTCCCAATTAATAAACTGTAGCCTTGACAGTTTTCCCCCGAATGTGTAAATTTTACAAACCTTGCTAAGCATTTGCAAAGCAAATACAAAGCAACGGTCACTCTGGGGGTGTAGCACAGTTGGTAGAGCGTTTGAATGGCATTCAAAAGGTCAGGGGTTCAATTCCCCTCACCTCCAGAAATCTTTCATAAAGACAATAAAACAATCACAAGAAAAGAACATTAAATACTCGAATATGTAACACTGGGTGTGGGAATTGAAAACCAAGTGCCGTACCCTGAAAAGGCGAAAGCCTTTGAAGGGTTGAGGCTCATGGACGAGCCGAAAGGCACGCAGGCGGCCTGAAAGCCCGAAGCAGGAAGCTGAGGGCTGAAAGGCAATTCCCCTCACCTCCAGAAAATTTACGGGAGCCTGTATATAATCGCTGATGGCAGGGTGACGTTTTCATCGCTGCTATACCACCTGATAATACTGGCGTCCCGGTTAATGAAGTATCGTTCATACTCAAATTTTCTATCCCTGTCCCCATCGGGATATGTAACATTGACGATATGACGAAAGTTTTCAAATATGATTTCAACATTTTCATCTGTGGGAATTTCTTCTTCCATTATTAAGAGAACTAAAAAATCCCAAAGTTGATCCTCAGACATTTTGATTCCCTGTTCAAATAAAATATCAAGAAAAAAACCAATATATCCGCTATAATCTGCTATAACACCGGAAACAAAATCCCCATTTTCATTTTTGGAAATTTCTATGATAACCGGAATTTCAAATCTGATTCCATCCTGAACCGTAAATATTTGACCTTCCCACGAACCTAGAATCTCATCCAGCGACATAAGATTTACCCATTCATCTGCTTCACCAGATTCTTCTGCCGCATGAATCAGGGAACCGGATAAAATAAAGCAAATACACAGGAAAACCTTTGCCATGAAAAATAAAGATGACTTAAAGGGGGATGTATAATTCATTACATATATTAATTTCGATTTATGTTGATGTCAATATTTTCATGGTATAATGAGAAATGACAAATTCGAAAAACTCAGAGTTAATTATCGCCTCCGGAAAAGGCAATGCAGAAGCAGTAAGATCCCTTTTAAAACAGGACATTTACATTCATGCCCAGGACAAAAACGGCTGCTGCGCACTTGTTGCTGCAGCTTATGGTAATCACCTTGAAGTGATCGATTTATTGATTGCATCCGGTGCCGATGTAAACATGAAAGACAATAGCCTGCAAAGTGCATATTTAATTTCTACTTCTGAAGGCTATACCGACCTATTAAAGAAAACGCTCGCCGCCGGTGCGGATGTCCACAGCACAGACAGCTATAACGGAACAGGTTTGATCCGTGCGGCTGACCGCGGCCATGTAGACATTATCCGCGAACTCCTTAAAACAGAAATACGCATAAACCATATCAACAATATTGGCTGGACAGCCCTGCTTGAAGCTATCATCCTGGGAGACGGCGGTAAGCGTCACACCGAAACAGTTCGCCTTCTCCTCGATGCCGGCGCAGATCCACACCTGGCCGACAAGGATGGAAAGAGCCCTCTTGCACACGCCAAAAACCGGCAATTTAATGAAATTATCAAGCTGCTGGAAGAAGCGATTTGATGTCAGATATTTTGTTGATAATATGTTGACAATTATCAAATATTGGCTATATTTAGTTTAGAGGTAATTATGGAATTTTTAAGTGTCAGGGAATTTTCAGCCTATCCAAGGAAAACAAGGGAAGCCTTAAAACGAAGCGGCAAAATAATTTTAACAAATAACGGAAAACCCTCCATGCTTGTTCTTGATATTTCTGAGCAGAATTTTGTTGATCTGCTGGACACACTTAACCGTGCAGAAGCCCTTAACCTATTGGAAAAAATCCAGGTACAATCTGTTAAAGCCGGACTGAATACCATTACTCTTGATGAAATAAATACAGAAATTAAAGCAGTTCGGAAAAAAATAAAGAGCTCCTAAATGCGCCTTGTTTTAGACACAAATGTCGTAATATCTGCATTCCTAAATCCGGAAGGTACGCCATCACAAGTTCTTAAATTAGTACTGCAAGGTAAGGCTGAATTAATTGTAAACTCCAAAATATTAACTGAATACGAGAAAGTAATGTCCCGGCCAAAATTCAGTAAATATATTGATGCAAAACTTCCCGGCCGTTTTATTTCAATAATTAAAAATATCGGTGTTTTGTTTGATCCCATACCCGGCAATATAAAACTCTTTGATGAATCAGACAGAATTTTTTATGACACAGCAAAAAACAGCAACTCGATCCTTGTAAGCGGAAACATAAAACATTTTCCAAAAGAACCATTCATCATGCTGCCGGGAGATTTTATAAGGCATCTTCATGATTCTATCAAGTAAAAAACATTTATTAATCACGCGTAGTAATTACTGATAGCTAATATAACATTGGCTACATTTTTGGGTATTCTAAATTAATGTGTTGACAAGTCGGTAATAAAATATATAATCTATTATTATAGTAATTCGATTTTTTGGAGGATGAAAACACAAATGAAAAAAAATATAATTTTATTTACCATCACAATATTGTCTATTTTTCTTGTCGCATATGCAGGGCCACATAATACAAACAATGTCGATTCCATTCAGAGTTTACAAGTCCATGAAATACCGGCACAAGCATCAATATCTGATAGTCAATCGCCAACATCTACTCCTAATACTTATAGGATAGGTGATACCGGTCCTGCCGGCGGTTTAATTTTTTATGACAAGGGAAATAATTCCGGTGGTTGGCGCTATCTTGAAGCAGCTCCATTAGAAGCAGAGTTTCAAGCTATTTGGAGTGTGCGAAGTACAAGTGTGAGAGATACAAGAACAGAAATAGGAAGTGGTCTTAGAAATACTCAATTAATAATTGAAACATTCAGACAAACCGCCGGAGAATGGGACACTGCTGCACAGATAGTAGACGAACTTGTATTTAATGGATTTGATGACTGGTTTTTACCAAGCAGGGATGAACTGGATCAAATGTATGGACAATTAAGACGAAGGAATTTAGGTGATTTTAGAGATGATTGGTATTGGACATCTTCTAATATAGATTCTCGTAGAGCACATACTCAAAATTTTCAAAATGGACAATTAGCTGGTAATTATGGTACTGAAGCTGGTGAAAAAAACAGAGACAGATTAAATGTACGTCCCATCAGGCAGGTTGCAGGACCGAACTAATAGGAGGAAAGATATGATTCAATTTATTTTAGGTTTTTTTGCTGTCTGTGTAATTTTAGCGTTAGTTATGTCTCTGATTGCAAAACCCGGAAAAAATCAGGTTAAAACATGGAAAGCTTATACTACTAAAGATGGAAAAACAGGTATTGTATATACAGGTTTGGTTGATAAAGATAAATTAGAATTGGATAAAAACTTGGAAACCGCTTATAAAACAGCTTTACAAGGTACAGATAAAGCAAAGGCTTTAGCTGCCGGTCGTGCATATTATCGTAATTTACGTGGTATAAATTATAGTGTGAATGATGAAGCTGTAATTGGTAATGATATTGCAGCAATGCGGAGTGAGTAATTTTATTCTTTCATTCAGAGTGTTACGCTAAGAGGAGGAAAAATATACTATGCAAATTAAATCGTGGAAAATTTATGTCTTTTGTATTTTATTAACTGCACTATTTTGCTCATGTTTATCAATGATGGTTGGTAACGAAGAAATTATTTTCCCTATTACTGGGACTTTTGAATTTCAAAACTCATTTAGCAGAGATCAAAATGGAATTATTGAAATTACTGATGTAACAGGAAATAATTTTTCCGGATATTTTACTGGTGTTAATAATATGATTTTCCACTCTAGAACAAATATTTCCGGATCATATAATCCGCAAACTAATTTGTCTATTTTTACTTGTTTTGACCTTCATGGCCAAGAATGGACTTTTATTGCTACTATGGCTAGAGGTGGACGAAATTTTTATCAAGGACAAGCTCAATTGACTCATGAAATGATTAATGGGAGATTTCAAACCAGAGAAACTGTTGGAGGATTAATTCAACCTCTACCATGGCAAGCCTGGTTGGTTCAATAAGTAAATTGTAAATTCTCTGGAATCAAAAATAGTCCTTACCCAAAACCAGGATTAATTGATGAAAAAAATTAAACATATTAAAGCCAAGTTAAATGATGTATATGATGTAAAATTTACACTTGAATATGAATCAGATTTTAAAAGTGCAATATTAACAATACCCTTTGTAGAATGGGAAGATATGAGTACTCCCAATGTAAATTTTTCTGTCTACTTAATAAGAGATGAAATACTGGATATTATAGATAATATTTTTTTTGAAAATAAAGTTACTACAATAAAAGTTAAAAACTATAAATATGAAATTGAAATGAATGAATTTTTGCATAAAATAATGCCGGAAAAAGTATATAAAAAAATACTAAATAGAAACATGGATGATATTATTATTGATAAAATAAAGAAAGAAAGTAAATATGGCAAAATGAGAAAAATTGACATTATTTATTACGAAGCTATGGAGTCATTAAAAATAAATAAAACTTATTCATTAAATGATAAATATTTGTTTAAAAAATTATATCCCAAATTTCCAAATGAATATTATTTATTTCTTACAACATATAGTGCAAAAACACATTCAGAAATAATACTTTTTTCACTGGATAAAAAAGTTTCTGTATTTAGTCCAAATGAATTGAATAAAGAAATATTGTCCATTTATAAAAATATAACAGGGGTTGAAAAAACACCAAAAAAAGGAAATGAATAATTATCCTAATCAATTATCCTTATCACATAACTCAAATCAAGCCCATTGTCATACCATGTAGGATCAATATCTACCGTTATGCCATTCCATACAATTCTTACCCAGGCATGATTGTAAAATTGCGGTGGAGGTCTGCCTGCATGAGAAGCCGGAGTAGGAATTTGAATATTGTCAGTTAAATAGATAATTCCATGCCTGTTGGTGTGAAATCTCATAGATGCCGATTCAGTCGGATTATGGAATGTGACTTCCCTGCTCCAGGAACGAGGATGAGTTAAACTCGCATTGGCTTCCATGATCATCATATAATAATCATCAACACGGCTTATTTTGATATCACTCTTATCAAAAACTTTTACCCTTCTTTCTAGCTCTGCATAACTTTCATCACGCACCGATACACGATATACCTGTCCCGGACCGGAATAATTGTCAACAAAATGGGAGGAATAATCATTACAGACACCAGCAACCTCGTTCAAGCCCACCCGCACATTACCCGCCTCTGGATAGTAAAAAAACAAGGCGGTATCATTAATTTGTGCGAGGATATATGGATAAAGATCTTCCTCATAAGTCTGCCTGCCGCCAAAGAGCAGGGTACAGCCTGCAAGTAATAAAATCAGAGAAAATATAATAAATGTTTTTAACAAGGTCTTTTTAGCCATTTTTTCCTTAATTATTATTATACCATAATCAGAGGGAAATAACAATAATAAACTTTTAATCAAAAGTAAATGGTATTTGCTTTTCATATCCATATTTGTAATGACGTATAATATTCTTCATGTCAAACAATAAATCCAGGCGTACACATTCTCTTGTAAAAACATCCCATAGCTTCTTATATTTCGGAGATATGCAGCTTTTACGTTTATCGAACCTTTTAATATATTTTTCCTTAATTCCCGGAAGTATCTTATCCAAATGTTCATAATAATATTCACGGCTGCCTGCCCTGAGTGTCATTCCCATATAGGTATACACAAATCTTGCTCCTGCCTTTTTTGCCATATTTAAGATTTTAATTATGTTTTCCTCCGAATCGTTAACATAGGGCAAAAGCGGTACCATTTGCACACCGCAGAAAATACCCTTCTCCGTTAACTGCCTCATAGCTTCAAATCTTTCAGATGTACAGGACACATTGGGTTCGAGCTTTTTGCAAAGTTCATCATTCGCAGTAGAGATAGAAAATTTTACGATAACCGGAGAATGAGATTTTATATCCAAAAGCACATCTCCATCACGCGCTATCATATCTGATTTGGTACATAGAGACACACCAAAGCGAAATGCGTTTATCAGCTCAAGGGAATAACGGGTTAGCTTTAATTCACTTTCCAGAGGATTATAAGGATCGCTCATTGCACCTGTACCAACAACACCGGTTATTACCTTACGCTTTAAATCATCGCGAATGATTTGCAATGCATTTGTTTTTACCTTTACAATACTGAAGTCAGGATTTTTAAAACAATCGCTGCGGCTGTCACAATAAATACAGCCATGAGAACAACCGCGGTAAATATTCATATTGTAATTTATCCCAAACCATTGATCGGGACTTTTTGTTCTAAAGACTATGTTTTTTGCCGGTATTTCGGGAATTATTTTTTCCATCTAAGCTCCATCCAAGCTCTAAAAATATTGAAAAATATTTAATGTTTCAAATTAATACTATGAAAAATATTTGAAATAATACTATATTATACATATAAAAATTAGATACTCCTAAACTAAAAAAGGGGAAATATGAAAAACAAATCAATCGCACTATTATTATACGGAGAAAGCGGCTCCTCAAGAGATGCCCTTACAGACGATAAATACAAGGTTCTGGCAGCCTCGTTAAAGGAGGCAGGCTTTTCTGTGGAGTCGGTACTTTATCACGATTCTACAGCCAAAGAGACAGAGGAAAGACTCCTGGGTTTTTCTGCCATTCTGGTTTGGGTAAACCCTATAGAACAGGGCAGGAACAGAAAAATCCTGGATGCCATGTTGATAAATGTTGCAGACAGGGGAATTCCGGTTTACTCTCACCCAGATGCCATTATGAAAATAGGAACGAAAAAAGTTCTGTACACAAGCCGAAGTATGGACTGGGGTTTGGATACAGAGATGTACACAGACTACATTAGCTTTAAAAATAGTTTCCATGCATCGCTAAAAAAATCCGGCATACGAGTTCTAAAACAATACAGGGGCAATGGCGGAAACGGAGTATACAAGATTAGCTATGCAGATGATAACTTTAATACCATCAAGGTAATTCATGCACCTGCTCCTGCCGAAGAAAAAATCCTTTCCATAGATAAATTTCACCTAATGTTTGAACCCTATTTTGAAAACGAAGAACTTCTAGTAAACCAGGCATGGGCAGAAGGTCTTGGCAACGGAGTAGTCCGAGCTTACATTACAGGGAAAAGCGTTTCCGGATTCGGATATCAGGAATCCAATGCCCTGAACATCCAACCGGTAAGCAGCCGCTTTTACTTCAGCGAAGACTGTGGCTTATTCCAGGACTTGCGAAAAATCCTTGAAGAAAAATGGATAAGAGAGCTTCAGAAAATCCACTCCCTCCCCGATGATAAAATGCCCATCTTATGGGATCTGGATTTTTTCATTAACGATGTAAATACTTCGGACACAGCAAAAAAATACAGCCTATGTGAAATAAATGTGAGCTGTGTATCTCCCTTTCCTGTTAGCTGTGTGAATCACATAATAGACGCATTAAGAGAAAGACTGAACTAATATTAATTTGATGGATTATAAATACCCGGTTGAACCATATCCTGCCAAAATCCCCATTGCATTTCTTTTTCTTTTTCGTTTATTACCCTTAAAGTATATAAACCTATATTTTCAGGATTAGCAGTATCCTCAGAATATTCAAGAATAAAAACGAGATAAGTTTGAAGGTTTGTTTTAATAGAATAAAAAGATTTAAGCTCTGTGATTCTATTTCCATTACGAAATGATTGATCAACAACCAGACCGCCTATTTCCTCCCAGGATATAATTTCACCCTGAAAAATTGAAAATAAATAATCAACATTTTCATCCATCATTTCTGATTCTTTAAGAACATTTATCGAAAACATCGACTTTAACGAATCCGTATCATTATTTTCTAATGTTGAAAGAATAACTTCAAATCTATTAACTGCTATTTCTTTATCATCATTAAAAATATTGAACGGAGATCTCCTTATACATGAAACATTAAAAAGAATAGTTAAAACTAATAAAATTGTAAAAAACCTATACATTTTCGCTCCTAAAAAGTTGAAAAATCATAATTAAAGGTTCAAATTTATATTATGAAAAGATTTAGAATTTGTACAATCTTAATTTTAACCATACTACTAATGTCCTGTGAATTATATCTCCTTTCGGACGGGAATGATATATATATTTTACACGGCAGTAGATTTGGCTCGGTGGCATACTATATGGGAGGTAAAAGTATAAGTAGTAACTATGTCCGCGGCGGGGGGATGTTTGGTCCGGTAATCTACTATAAAGACGGCAACAATATCAGAGCCGGCGGAATGTTTGGATCTGTGGTTTATTATATAGACGGGAACAATATCAGAGCAGGAAACAGGTTTGGATCTGTAGTCTATTATATAGACGGGAATAATATCCGTGCCGGCGGCAGGTATGGATCTGTGATCTACTATATTAGTACTAAGTAAAAGGTAGCCAGCTCCGGTACAGTACTTTACCCATGTAATATTATTACGCGGAAGGTTCATCATCCGGAAAGGTAGGCCAGTCCGGAGCTTCACCCAATCGAAGATTGGGCGAACCCCCTCATTCTGGCCTACAATTATCCGGAACAAAACCTTTCGCATCACCTGATATACGTTAATGATCATGGGCAAAGAGATTTATGTCGAGAATCTGTCACAATGTAGCCTACAATTTAAAGGAAGAGAACCTTCTGACTTATCTATCTTTTTCCTTCATTTCTTCCCTCATTTGGGCTCTTGCCTTTGCCGCAAATCGCGGAAATTTTTTATACTCCAAACGGTTTTTCAGATGTATTGCAATTACCCAGGAGTTTTTTTCCATTGCTTCAAAAGCCATTTTTATTGACTGAACAAACCACTTCCTTGCCCTTCTTTCTATGTTTTTATTTATCCTTACTGCTTCTTTTTCTCCATAATAAAACAAAATACTTCGATCGTTGGTGATTTCTGTGATTATTTTTTGATTATCTTTATTCTTAATTATTTTTCTTGCATAATCGGCAAATTCTCTATGGGTCATTCTTATTAAATTTTCATAAACATCATTTTTGGGATTATTTTTAAGTGCAATTTCCAGATAAAGGAGCTTTGAAGGACCATCCTTGCTTGTAAAACCTTCTTTTTCAAGATCTTTTCGGTATTTTATATATACTTCTCCTATTTTTAACCATTTATAAATACTGCTGCGATCCTTTTGGCTTTCTTCTACAAGGTTTTTTATATAGGTGCTCATTTTAAAGAAGCCCAAACCCACATAGAGTTTTTCGGTTTTTATCTTGACCAGTCTAAGCCCAATCGAAAGGATGGAATGATCGATAGTCCTTATAGTGTCAAGAATACCCTGATTGATAATAGCAGGGTCACTATCCGTCCCAAAATCCCTGTTAATTATGTCGTATATAGTTTCCATAGATTGATTATAAACTATGTATTTAGTTTTTTCTACATGTTTCGACAAAAATGTGGAATAGCTTCAATATGTTAAAAAGCGGAAGGTATATTCATTTTTAGGCGGCGTTGGCATTTATTTTTTCTATTGTATTCTTAATTTGAGTCCATAATGATAAATCTGTAAAGATTTCTGTAACACTGCCTTTGTCGGAAAATGGTGAGCCCTGTAAAACAGAAAAATCCTTCAACATTCCATTTTTTACAATATATTCAATAATCATATTAATAAAATTTATCTGTCTGGAATCCAGGTTAACATCATTTAAAAATACGGCGAAGGCTTCTTTGGCAGCCTGCATATCTAGCCCGACAATGGTACGAACAAGTTCTCCAAGAGGCATATTTCCAAATTCATTTTCATACTGCTCTTTTGTACCTAATTCTTCCCAGAGGATCCCCTCCAGTGCTTTTATGTCTGACTCCAATAGCGGTCTGTTTGTTTTTAGTTTTACAATGACAGGATTATTTTGGTTTTCCTTAAGATAGTGTTCAGTTTTTAACCTGTAGTTTTTTAGAGTATCAGTATCATATTCCGGCGGGTTTTCTGCAGTACCTTCTATGGCATCAATAAAGTTTGTATCATAACGCCTGGTATCTTCGTTTCCTAGATACTGCATCAAATCCCTCAACCTTGTTCTTATCAATTCAAATTCATTTATACTGCCTGTATCAACATAATCTGTGTTCAAGAGTGTTTCGATAAATTTCATTTGTGTTTGGACAGCCGGAATGGTACCATAATTAGTTAAAGCGGCTGCCTTTTTTAAGAGATCCTTTTTTTCCCGATAGAAACTACTGCCTGTTATATAAGCATGTTCAATGCCATGCAGCAATACATCAAAGCGTGAAGCAGAAAAATATTCCTTCTCAGGTCCTAAAAGCTGGAGGATATGTTCTTTAATTAAATTTATATGTTCATTGTTTAACGAGAGATATGTTTCATTTTTAGCAAAAAGATCAACATAATATAGGTGCTGTTTTACAGCATAATTATCGCGGGGAAGTTCAGCAATTTTTTGGAGCATATCATTTATAAGATCATCACGAAATGGAATAAGCTCGGCTGTTTGATACTTGAAGCTTTGCAGCTTATGAATAATTTCAGCTTTTAAAAGAAAGAGCTGTGCCTGTAAACTTATTACATTATCTACCTCTTTTCCTTTACCGTTATTTTCACGAAAGAATTCAAAGTTGGAACAAAAATCAAAGATGTAAAATTCTTTTTTATTATCTCCGTCAAGAAGACCTTCGCATAATCTTGTTCCACGTCCTATCATCTGATGGAATTTCGCCTTACTTAATACCTTCTTAAAAAATACAAGGTTAAGTATTTCCGGAATATCAATCCCGGTGTCCAGCATATCGACCGATATGGCTATCTGCGGCATTCTGTCCGGTACATAAAAATTTTCGATAAGCCTATCTGCATAATTTATATAATTATCAATTACCTGACAGAAACCCTGGGGATAATCCGGATACTCCTGTCCCCATATTTCATATATCTTTTCCGCATGGATATGACTTTTTGCAAAAATAATGGTTTTGCCGGGTTTACTTCCATAATTTATTTTTAAACCCTTTGTAATAAGAAGGTTTAACACTTGCGCAATGGTATCTCTGTTAAAAACCCAATCATTTAATGCAGAACCTCCTATAGAATCAGGAATAGTCCCGTCATCGTTAGTAAACTTTTCTTCGTATTCGATTTTTTCTTCATCTGAAAGTTCATTGTAAAATATTCCACGGTGCATGAATTTAAGTTTTGTTTCTATGGTTGTATAATCAACTAAATAACCGTCATCTACTGCCTGTTTTAATTCGTAAGCATAGGTAGGTACCCCTGCTTCCAGATCAAAAATTTCGTAAGTGTTTTTATCTATATCATTTTTTGGAGTAGCGGTTAAACCTACAAGAAGCGCATCAAAATAGGTAAAGACAGCCTTATATTTATTGTAAATACTGCGGTGTGCCTCATCCAAAATAATAAGATCAAAATGCCCCGGGGTATAAAGACGATTACCTTCATCATCTTTACTCTCATTAATTTGATTATCCATTGTCTGATAGGTGGAAAATACTCCACGGGCATTGGGATTTGCTTTATCTTCAACCAGGTTTGTTATTGATAAGTCAGGTAAATGATTTTGAAAAGCTCCTTTTGCCTGCTTTACAAGTACATTTCTGTCAGCCAAAAAAAGAAAATTTTTAACCCAGCCATGCTGTGAAAGGATATCTACTAACGAAACTACAGTTCGTGTTTTGCCGCTTCCTGTAGCCATCACCAAAAGTGCTTTACGTCTCTTACGTTTATCAAAGGTTTCGCAAACGGCGGTAACGGCTTCTCTTTGATAGTAACGTCCTGCAATATTACTCTGTGAAGATGCTCTCTCTAAGCTTGAACACATCTCCATTTTATTGAATTCTTTTTCCAGATCAGACTTTGAGAAAATTCCCGATACCTGCCTTTCAGGTGAACCTCCTTCCTGATCTATCCAGATATGGGTTTCTATTCCATTGGATAGAAAAATAACAGGCCGACGTTCATACCGTTGTTCAAGGTCATCTGCATAAAGCTTCGCTTGCTGTCTGCCTGCTTCAAGGCCAATGCTTGTACGCTTTGCTTCCACCACTGCAAGGGGTCTGCCATCATCCCCGAATAGCACATAATCGGCTGCCCCTGTTCCAGCTCTGTTCGGCATTTTATTTATGGGGAATTCGTCATACCAGTTCCTGCCTCTTTCCCAGCCTGCATCCAATAGCATGGTGTCTATATAAGCCTTACGGGTTGCCTCTTCTGTCATATCAAGGGTGGATCTTACATAGGTCTTGATCTTTACAGTACGAAGTTTTGTAAGCTTTTCTTTTAAAGCCTGATTTTCCTGTTTTAATTTTTCGAATTCTGCTTCATCAAAAATTTGTGCTTTGGGAATTTTGGGATCATCTGAATGTTTTTCCAAAAGAGTTTCATCGAAAACAGTCTGTTTATAATTATTGCCGTAACAGTGAACCATGAAATCCATAAATACATGGAGATTCTTTATTGCAAGAGCAGCTTGATATTTTGTTATTTTTTTTGAAGTATGATTAGCGGTGTTTCCCAATTGGCGGATAAAATCAAGACGCTTGAAAATATCCCTTCCTACAAGGTCTTTAAATTCATCGGTATTAATAAGTGTAACAAGCTGATCCTGATAAGGCATTTTAAGATCAGCATCGGCTGTATACATCCATTTTACTGCAAATTCAATAGCACGGCGGCAGTTTACCACCGAAGCAGTTATATCTATACTGTAAATCAATTCTGCGGCAATGGCGGTATCAGCAAAAGATGAGAACTGCGGTTCATTTTTCAGGAAGTCAAAATTGGTCAAAAGCTGATCTCCGGTTTTATTGTGATGAACTACTCTGGAAACCATTCCGCATAGCAAAACGGAGTGCTGCATTTAATCTAGCCTGATATCCTCTCCCTTCACTTTTTAACCAATTAAGGATATCTGCATCGATTTTTGTATGAATTTCTGTTTTTGGTATTTTTATATGGGCCGGACGTGCTTTTTTCCAATCATCATCTGTCCATTCAGGATTATCAGAAAAATCTTTATTGCCGAAATCTTTTATTTCTTCAATACGTTTCTTGGATGGCAGCGTTAAATTATTAAGTTCCGAAAATTTGATTGATGTTTTCACTGTACTTCTCCTTCTCATTCTTAGTGGCCTCCCTTGCAGAAATAAACCGTATTTCATCTTCTGTTGACTCAGCAAAAATAACTGATAATAATAAGTCATTACCAATAACACCAATACCCTTCCAGTGTGTTTCTTCCTGGCTTGAATGAGCATCGTCATATAGTATAACCATAAAAGGGTCAAGAAAAACTAAAACTGCTTCCTCAAAAGATAAACCATGTTTGTCAATATTTACCTGGTTTTTTTCTTCAGACCAGGTAAACAATTTATCTTCAAAAGAAAGCATTACATTCTCCTATGTACATAATAATGTACATAAATAAGATTGTCAATATAAATTCCAGCTTATTTAAAACTTCCTGCATTACAACATTTCTTTTGTCGATCTCTTTGACTATCTCGGCAAAGCGGTTCTGGAGGGAGAGCGGGGGGAGGATATACATAAAATCGTAAAGTGGTTTTTGAGATATTTTTGGTTGTCCTGCTCCATCAGCAAATTTTCGTATATCCATAAAACAAAAAAGTTGGTAAAGAAACATCAAATTAAACATCTTTTTATCATATTCCTTAAGGTATATTGCATTATCAGTTACCCATGAATTAGAAGAAGAAAGATGAACACATCCACAGTTAGCTCCTACTCTGCCAATAATAATAGTTTCTTCTTCAATTAGGTAATCTTTACTATAACCTGTTATACCATTACCACCATAACAGGGGAATTTATAACTCGTATCAAGTAAATGCGTCGGATTAAATTTTCCACTGGAAAAAACAAAAACATTATTTCCTGATTGCAATGGAAATGCTTTCTCGTTCATCACCGGGTCTCCAAACATCTCGACAAATTGGGCATTAAAAATTCAGCTTATATACTTTCTATGAGATATTTTTACATTGTTTTGGTTTATCATGGCATATTGAAGGGTTGTATCAATTTTTTGGTGACCCAATAAATATTGAACCTGCTCAATAGGCATACCCTTGTCTATGGCTTTTGTTGCCAGGGTTCTGCGAAATTTGTGTGGATGCACTCCTGAAATATTCAATCTCTTACCCAAATTGCGAAGCCTGATCTCCACTCCTGTAATCTGAAGCCGGTTATATGGTTTAATAAGACTTACAAAAAGGGCAGGGTTATCATCTGTTCTTTTTGATAAATAATCCTGTATATGCAATTTAGTTTTGGCATCAAAATAAACGGCACGTTCCTTTTCGCCCTTTCCAAAAACAATACATTCACGATTAATAAAATCAATATCTTTTCGGTTGAGTTTTACAAGTTCACCAACTCTCATTCCGGTAGATGATAATAAATCAATGATAGCAAGATCCCTGGGAGAATTGCAATGATCTCGCATTCTTTCCAATGACTCATCAGAGTATGTTTCCTTAATCATCTGTGCAACTTTAAGCTTTCGGATCCTGCGTACGGGATTTTTTACTATCATATTTTCATTTTCCATCCATGAGAAAAAAGACGATAAAACACTCCTGATATTATTAATTGAAACTCTGCCTGCACGCCCCATCTCCTGATAGTCTGCAAGGTATTGCCGTAAATCATCAGTGCTAACATGCTTAAAGGATTTCCTTATTTTGTTAAGAAAATTATTTAATATTGACCGGTAATGGTACAATGTTCTTTTTGAACAGCCTTCAACTTTTTTCGTTGCAATAAATGTATTCAATATTTCTTCATTGTCTTTTTCGTTAAGAATACATGAATTGCCCTTTGCTTCAATTGTAATGTCAAAAAAACTATGCTTTAATACATGATCCAATCTTTCCATCTGGGCATTGTCCAAACAGGACAACATACCCTGCTTAATTTCCGATATGAGCATCTCTACCATGATTTTCCTCCTAAATAAGTGCTTAGGATTAAATCGGCATTTTAAGGATTTATTTTTCCATTAATTACTTTTTGATATAGAATTTCATCAAGGTTTCTTCTACTATCAATGATAGATATTATTTTCATTTCTTTTTTATCGGCTCTGAAATATATAATCCAGGGATGTATATTTAGTTGATGTATATCAGTTATTCCGAATTCTTTTAGTAAAGGCGATATTCTTCTGCCTGCAGCATTGCCGGATACTTTTTTTATTTCATTGATAATTTTTTTATATATTTTTTCTGCGGCAATTTTACCAGATTGGTTATTTATATAGGAAATAATTTCGATTAATTCATCCCCTGCATCTTTTGACCATATAATTTTAACATTTGCTTTGTTCATGGTGTAAATCACCTAACTCAATATATCGTCTATTCTTTTATCCAATTCTTCGTGTGTATAGATCCTATAGTTCTTTAAATCATTTTCTCCAATGGAAAGAATCTTTAATAGATTTATTGTGTCAATTATTTTCTGATACTGTTTTACATCCATTAAAACGGCTTTTGCCTCGCCGTTCTGGGTTATAACCATAGGATTATTTTGTTCTTCGATTTGCTTTAAAACCCTGGCAGTATTTGCTTTGACATAAGAAATAGGTTTAATATCATTTGCTATATTAATCATATCTGCTCCTGTCCTTTAATGGTACTATATTTGGTCTGACTTGTCAAGTAAAATTAAGGTATTTACACATTATTCGCTTTCGGTTCTTCCATGTGTTTTTTTTACAGACTTAATTTTTTTGATGTATTCATCAAACGCTTTTAAATAATCCTCCTTACTAGAAAATGAAGATGGATCTGGTTCGTCATCATAAATAATATACCCATCATCATATAAAGTATCTTTTTTATTTGACACTGCTTCTACTCCTCCCAGAATTGTACATTAATTACGTGTTCAGGATTAAATCGGCATTATGCTACTACTACTTTCAATGGTTTTATTTTTTTTAATTCATTCTGAAGTTTTCGCTTGGCTGCTATACGTTCAAAATCCATTTGCAAACCGGTAAAATAACCATCAGATAAACCAAAGTACTTACATAAACGCAGATCGGTGTCTGCTGAAACACCTCGTTTTCCATTAATAATATCACTTATTCGGTTTTGTGGGATTCCAAGGGCTTTAGCCAAGGCATTTTGGCTTATATTCATGGGTTTAAGGAATTCTAAATTTAAGACTTCTCCTATGGCAGGAATAATATCATTTTGAATCATCTTTTAGCCTCTTTATTATATAGTATACGGATATACTATAATTTGTCAAGCTCTTTATAGTCCTTTTTAATGATAGTCAACAATTTCTACATCACAAGCATTATTTTCCTGCCATTTAAAACAGATCCGATATTTATCGTTGATTCTTATGGAATGCTGCCCTTCTCGATCACCAGATAGTTTTTCAAGATGATTTGAGGGTGGAACTCTTAGATCATCAAGTTTTCCTGAATGATTTAACATAGCCAGACGTATGATTGCAGATTTTAATATGCTTGTAGGAAATTTACGAGAAAAACCAGAATCAAAAACTCTGGCTGTTTCTTTACATTTGAAAGACTGTATCATCCAAAATATTCCTGCATGAGGGCTTTATAAGTCAACTCCAGTTTTGTAAGACCTTCCTGCATTACAACATTTCTTTTGTCGATCTCTTTGACTATCTCGGCAAAGCGGTTCTGGAGGGAGAGCGGGGGGAGGTATATCATATTTGATACTACTCCATCTTGACTTATAGTGGTCATGGTGGCAGTTTTCGCCTTCATCATGATTTGATTCCTGAAACTACTCATAGTTGTAAGGACTTGAATAAACTCAGGTAAACAAATACTTAAATTCAAGGATGTTCTAATTACATGGCATTCAAAAAGTGTTCTTGTAGGAACATTCTTTGGTACCATTGAAGCTTTTCCTATTCCATCAACATTTAATGATGAGCGGCAAAAAAGAATATCACCATAGCTTACACTATATTTTGTTATATCAATTTCATTGACAGAAATTCTTTTTAAACCATCAATATTAGAATACATACGATTAACAACATCACTTATCCACATGACTTGGGAATTACCATCATTAGAATATTGCTCATTTTTTGCAAAAAACCCATTAGAAGCTTTGCTTGATAAAACTTCACCCAATTGCTTTATATCCCACCCCATCGGGTTCATCACCGGGTCTCCAAACATCTCGACAAATTGGGCTTTAACGAGCAGATCCAGCTTTTTTACCTGCTCTTTGCGTTTTTCGATTAGCATACTGACATGGTCGAGTACATCGGCAATTTTTTTTTGGACAGGTAGGGGTGGGAGAGGGATTTGTAGATCATCAATATGTTCATTTCGCAAATTATTTATATTTGCTCCTGAAGACAATTCAGAAATTATATGTCGATAAAAAGGAGAAGAAAAATAATGTTTAAGATATGTATATTCAATTGCCTTTTTTGGACGAACAACCTTACAAAAAGCTCCAAAAGCCATTTTCATATCTTTACCAGCTTGAGCTGCTTTTCCTACAAGGTCTTTACTACCACTAGATGCACAAACAACAATATCACCTTTTTTGATGTATTGGAAATTCTTAATATTCTTTGTATCAACATATATCAAGTTATTATAGTTCAGTCCACTATCTTGAATATTATGAGCTCTTAAAATTGGTTTATGTGTCTCATCTTCATAATCAGTAGCATTTTCTGGTTTGTATGAGACACCACGAATTTGTTCAATGTAATCCCCCAACCTTACAGTCTTACACTTACTCATCAATCAATTTCCTTCTATAACCATGTAGAAAGTATATACCCTAAAACCACCAGTATACCAAAAAGGATTATTTCTGGTCATCTGTTACCCTCAGTAGCTCGTCAATATTACAATTTTAATACATATAAAATGCTTCTCCAATCATAGAACCACGCATAAGTCTTAAATATGCTTCTGTAACTTCCTTGTTGTTCTTATACTGGAATTCAAATTCTTTAATATTTTTGACAGCAGTTTCCATTCTTTTATCATTCAGAGGTACCTTCTCATCCCATAATTCATATAACCCATCAATAAGGCTTTCAATCTTTAGTATAATTTCGAATGGGATGTGTTTATAATACATCTCCATCCCTTCTTCAGTTATATACTTTAGTTTATTCTCCATTAATCACTGCTTCTTGCCAGGGTAAAACGAACAATAAAATCTTTTGTTTCTCCCGGAAGCAGATCAATGTTTTGCCATGAAAAGGCGATTGCACTGTCTTGCCCCTGGACATTAATGCGTCTATCAACATAGATATTATTAATATGGTCACCCCACATATAAGTTCCAAGCCAAAGTGTATCAACAGGTGTAATCCCTTCGCCTTCCAAACAAATCAAAATTAATTCAAGAGATGGGTCAGTCATAGAATCTGCCATATATGCACCATAATGGGTAAGTATAAGCGGAGCAAAATCGTTATTATGTATCATGACATCGGCTGAAGCACCAAACCTTTGTCCAGTAACAGAATTATTGCTTGTATTAGTCAAAGTATGTCTTAATTGTAAGTATGGAACACCGTCTTCATAAATAAACTCAGGGAAAATCTGTAGTTCTACGCCATTATCACTTCTTTGAAAGCCATCTATCATAATTCTTTCTACACCATTTAAACTATAAAACCATCCTCCCTGAAAATATGTTGTCCATAACCATTCATAATTTTCTCCCCTTCCTAAAATGTCAATTCCGCCATTACTTCCGCTTGCTCCTCTGCTTTCTCCCCTGTTATTCCACCTGTATGCCAAGCGAAAAGTAGGCTCTGTTCTGTATTCTGTTAAACTTCTGGTTGATGATGAAGCTTTGCTTTCGGCAGGTAATAAATCTACCATTGATTCCGGAACAACAAAAAAATCTTCGGCGGGCACCACTGCTACAGAAATATACTCAGTTTGATTAATCATAATTAATGCATTTCCCAGCATTAGTCCATTTATGCTACCCATTTGATCTACACTTACTGCCTGCGGTGTACTGCTTGTCCATGTCATAATATTTCTATTTCCCGCTAATTCAGAAAGGTTACTTGTTTCACCAATTCGTATTGTGTGATGTGCAATCTCTGTAAAATGTGTCTGTGGTAAAGCAGCAGCTCTAATTGGCAGAGCATCTATTACCGGCTCAGTAGTAGTTAAGGTTGAACTATCTACTCTAATAAATACTTCTGAAAAACCTATTACTCTTAATCGTTCAATATATTGCGGCACCTGAGCAGCATTAATACCTCTAATAAGTACTCTGGTAAATTCATTGAATTCTTCATATAAAGGAGTTAATTCTGCATTCATTAATATATTAAATGCATTTTCTGCATATTCCTGAAAAATAAACGCTCCAACCTGGATTCGATATAAATTTTCATCAGAGGAATTCGGGATATTGCCATATACAATAATTTGTGGAGTTTGTTGAGGGAAAACAAAGGTGGAAAAAGAAAATAAAAAACCTACTAAAACCATGCAAAAAATATTAATTTTTTTCATACCATTGTATACCTTCTTAAATAAAGACCGTTTTCCTTTTTAAAATATCTTCAGCAAATAATACACATTCAAATAAATCCTTTTAAATATTTTTCTGCTGACTGTTGGCATAAATAACAGATTGTTTCATCAGGTGTAGGATGGTGCATGGTAGAAAGATACTCTGCCGACCTTAATTCTTCTTCACCTCGCGCAAGCCATTGCCTTAGGATTTCTGCCTTATCCATATAATTTGACACCCTCTCTGGCAATTTTCCTTTCTAAAGTTGCAAAATTTTTCATAGAATTAAAACGGCTTTGCTTTTGTCCAATTATATCCATTGGCTTATTTCTGGCAGGGAAAATCGCCATACGAATAGAATCAATTGCATCCAGCTCCCGCATTTCCATTTCATCTTTGAACACAACATATAAATCAATATCTGAATCCTTGTTTTGAGTTCCATTAGCATATGAGCCAAATAAATATATTGCTTCTACGGGTACCGTTTCGACAATTATGCGAGAAATGTGATCCAAGTTCTGTTTTATATCATCCATTTTCAAAGCTCTCCATCTGTCAAAACATACAACTCATAAACTAACTGTGTCAATCATACCTCCACATCAACCATTACTCATCTATCATCTTCTCCAGAATCTTTAAGCCCTCGGTAATCTCTTTTTCTAATTGACCAAGCTCTGCGAGAATCTCACGGGGGTGAGGATATTCTTCTGCCACATAGGCTGTTTCTTTATACTTGTTAATCGAAAGATCGTAATCTTTATCGACAATCTCTGTTTTGGGTACAAGGAAACTCTGCTCGGTACGTTTACGGTTTTTTTCTTTGTCCAGAGCATGGAATCGGTTTACTATGTCAGCAAGGTCGCTGTTTGCAAGCTCGGTACGCTTGTCATCCAGGCTGTATCCATCAGATTGCATATCATAGAACCAAACATTGTCAGTTCCGCCATGTCCGGTTTTGGTAAAAATAAGTATAGCTGTGGAAACTCCGGCATAGGGTTTAAATACCCCCGAAGGCATGGAAATGACGGCTTCCAGACGGTGGTTTTCGATAATCTCTTTTCGAATGGATTTGTGAGCGTTAGACGATCCAAAGAGAACCCCGTCCGGTACTATAGAAGCACATCTGCCTCCGGTTTTTAACATACGCAAAATGAGTGCCAAAAATAAAAGCTCTGTCTTTTTTGTCTTGGTTACTTTTAGAATGTCTGTTGAAACAATATCGTAATCAAGGCTGCCCTTAAAAGGCGGATTTGTAAGAATGATGGAATATTTATTAGTGTCTGTATTTTGATCAGAAAGGCTGTCCCTGTATTGAATGTCCGGGTTATCTATTCCGTGGGTCATCATGTTCATGGCACCTATGCGAAGCATGGTTCTGTCCATGTCATAGCCATGAAACATATTGTTCATGTAATGATCTTTTTGTTTCTTGTTAAATAGAATTTCATTTTGGAATTTTTCTTTTAAGTAAGATCCGGCAGATACTAAAAAACCTGAAGTTCCGCATGCAGGGTCGCAGATTACATCACCCGGCTTTGGAGCCATAAGTTCCACCATCATGCGGATTATATGCCGCGGAGTTCTAAATTGCCCGTTAGTACCGGCTGTTGTCAATTTTGATAAGAGGTATTCATATAAATCGCCCCGGATATCTTTATGATCTTTATCTTTCCAGTCTATTGCATCAAGTGCAGTAACAACTTTTTCCAAAAGCTGTGGCGTAGGAATTTTGAAAATCGCATCTGCCATATATTTGGAATAAGTGCTTTGCTTATCTTCGTGAAGCTTTTTGATAAATGGAAATACTTTGTCCTGGATTGTTTCATACATTTTTACAGCGGGTAAATCCCGAAAAACAGACCACTTATATTGTTTTTTACCGGAGCCAAAAATGCTTTCGTATGGGACATCAAGCATGAGGCTTTCTTTTGTACGGGTATTATCCATGTCATCAAGGTCACGGATAAAAATGAGATAGGTGATCTGTTCGATCACATCCAGGGGGTTTGTGATTCCGCCTGTCCAGAACATGGTCCAGATTGAGTCTACTTTGTTTTTAAGCTCACCTGTTATCATTCCCTACCTCACTATCCCCCTGACATACAAGGTCTCGCCGTTTATGACAACCCTTACTTCATAAATCGCGTTGGGATATTCTTCAAGGTTTTCATGGAAGAAGGCGACAGAAAAGGCAAGGACACGATCGCCGGGCTGCAGAATCAGGAAAGGGTTTCTGTTTACTCTTGCAAGCATCATTTCGGTAAAAATGGGGCGGATACCGATTTCATCATAAAAAAAATAGTCAAACATGGTGGTATTTTCCCAGGTTAATAAGGGTATGGAAATGGTTTCATGTGAAACATTCACAATATAGGCTGCTCCATAATCCGGAAAGGGTACTGTTCTTTGATCTACATCAAAGTCAAATGCGAAATACACTTCGCTCTCTGGTGGCAAATCAGGTTCTTGAACGGCAGGTTGGGCGGCACAGCCTGCAAGGAGCAGGGTTAGGATAATTGCTGTTCCCATGAGGTACACGCTGCGTTGGTTAACTTTTTGCAATCTGGTTTTCATTTTAACTTCCTTTTAACTCCCTTCTTTTTCTCTATAATATTCATCGACAATAAATTTTGCATTTTCTGCCCATAACATGGAAGACGGATTTTGCATTGATTTATAAACTTTTGATTCAGCAAAAATTTCATAAGCAGAATCAAAAGATACTTTTTCATACTCTGAAATTATACTTATTATTTGTTCAATTTTTTGAACCAATAAAAAACCAATTTCCTGTCCATTATACATAAGTTTATTTGATGGTGTCTTTTTTCTGTCTTTTAACTCTAGAAACGAAACTGCTTTTTCGGTATGGAAAGATACCTGATCATTTACTCTACTATACATCAATCTTTGCATTGCTTCATTTTTAAAATATCTTCAGCAAATGATACACATTCAAAAATATCCTGAGTATGGAGTGTCTCATAACATTGCCGTATCGCCTCTGTTACACCATAATTATTAAAAAGTCTTAAAGTTTCATTTGCAGTTATTCCCTGTCTTCTGGAGTATTCTTCTACTGCTGTCACAACTAGAAGATTCTCGTTTTGTTGCTTATCGTTCGGGGTGTCAAAATCATCAATCATCGAAATTTTCCCTTTCATAGAACCTCGTTTTGATGTCTTCTTTTCAGGTACAGCAGCAACAGGAAAAGGAATACTGCGCAGCCTGATGGCTTGGCGTAAAAAGATATTTATTGCTGTTGTCATGTCCATGCCCAGGGATGAAAATACTTCCTGTGCTTCTTTCTTAACAGCATTATCAACTCTGATATTTATATTGGATGTTGCCATTTTATACCTCTTTAAAATGGTACTACATTGTACGCACAATGTCAACACAAGAGAAACTCATCATATCTTCAAACAAACAGTACTTTACTAATGAATTATATCTACATTATTTAGATACATAAAAATTTTTTCTATATGTTTCGACAAAATTAAGCGGAAGGTATGTTCTATATGGTTGGCTCTTAATGGCTTAGACCGGGGGAAGGTTCTCTTCTCATAAATTGCAGACTATCATTGATGACAATATTGTCTTGTCGGCGGAAGGCTATGCTCCCATAAATTGTAGCCTGCAAATTGATAATGCGGAAGGTTCTCTTCTGATTAATTGTAGGCTACAATGAGGGAGTTCGCCCAATCTTCGATTGGGTGAAGCCCCCGGAGTAGCCTACATTTCTGGATTATAGACCTTCCGCTTACCTAACCAGAATAAACTCCACACGGCGGTTCTTCCACCAGTTGTCACGGTCTTCATACTCTACCACTGTACGGGTTCCGCCCATGCCTACATAGGAGAGTCTTTCCCTCTCTACTCCAAGCCTTACAAGGTATTCCTGTACTGCTCTGGCTCGTTCTTCGCTGAGGGGCTGGAGGCCGATGTCTCTGGCTGTTCCACGTTCCTCATTTGTGCGGGCTGCTGTTCCGGGGGGAGTGGTCGGATTTGCGTGTCCTTCGATCAATACACTATAGGTGTCGAAATGGTTAAGTACTTCGGCAACCCGTGTCAGTATCCTGTCATTGTTTTCGATTATATCTTCATCAAGTCCTGCAAAATCGCCCCTGTTGGCTGCAAAAATTATGGCAGGAACTATGACCCTTAATATATCTCCTTCACGAATGACAAGGACATCGATCCAGATTGTTCCCTGGTAAACCGTAAAATTATTGTAAACATTTGTAACCCTTATGGAAAAGTGATACTGCATTGCAGACTGGACAAGTTCTCCATCTGTGCTATAACCGTCCCAAAGCAGCTCCGAAGGGGGCATTCCCAATCCGTCCCAGGAAGAAAAGAGATTATAGGGAGGGTTAGGTTCGCGGATCTCTATATGCCATGAATAAATTTCCGATGGGCTTATTACATCTATGCCTACTACAAGGTAATCGTTATAACCGTCCCCGTCCGGACTAAAGAGACTGGGGGAGGTGGTGACAGTGATAATCGGGGCGGATGTATCAGGCGGTATATCCTGCGCCGGGGGAGGTGGTGGAGGCGGCGGCGGCAATGCGGGCGGGGGCGGAGGAGGGGGCGGAGCCAGCACGAGGGGTGGTGCGGTTTCGCCTAACGGAGTGCTGTCACCTTCTGTTGCGGTTGATGCGCAGGAGACTGCAACAAAGAGAGCCAAAAATGCGGCTGCTGTTAATGCTGTTAGATTAAATAATTTTTTCATGATCTACCTCTTTTTTAAAATTTTATTTATATCCGGATTATACATCCAGATTACTCACCAAAAGGGCGTTTTCCTCGATAAAGGCGCGGCGAGGAGCTACAACCTCTCCCATCAGGGTGGTAAAAATACGCTCTGCTTCTACGGCATCGTCCATGTGAACCTGAATAATGTTGCGGCGATCGGGATCCATTGTTGTCTCCCAAAGCTGGCCGGGGTTCATTTCTCCCAGTCCCTTATAGCGCTGAACACCGTCTTTTTTGGCGCCGCCAAGCTCGGTAAGCACCCTGTCCTTTTCGGCATCGTCGTAGGCGTAATAGTCTTTCCTGTTATGCGTAATTTTGTAAAGGGGCGGCATGGCAATGTATACATGCCCCTTTTCTATAAGCTCTGTCATATAACGGTAGAAGAATGTAAGCAAAAGGGTGCGAATGTGGGAGCCGTCTACATCGGCATCTGCCATTATTATTACCTTGTGGTAACGCACTTTGTTTACATCAAACTCTACACCGCAGCCGGCTCCAATGCTGGCAATAATGGGCTGGAGTTTTTCGTTCGTAACAACCTTTTCTATGCGGGTTTTTTCAACATTAAGCATCTTGCCCCAAAGGGAAAGTATTGCCTGAAAATGCCTGTTTCTGCCCATCTTGGCGGAACCTCCGGCAGAATCACCTTCCACGATGAATAATTCGCAGAGGGAAGGGTCTTTCTCCGAACAATCGGAGAGTTTACCCGGAAGACCTGCCGAATCCATGGCATTCTTGCGTCTTGTGGCATCGCGGGCGGCTCTGGCGGCTATCCTTGCCTTGGCCGCAAGGACAGACTTTTCCAGAATATTGTTAATTACATCGGGATGTTTATCAAAATATAGTTCAAGCTGCTCATTTACTACTGTTTCCACAATTCCCTTGATTTCGGAATTTCCAAGCTTTCCTTTGGTCTGACCTTCAAACTGGGGATTCGGAACCTTGATCGAAAGAACTGCCGTCAGCCCTTCCCTTACATCGTCTCCGGAAAGGCTTTCATCCAGTTTTTTGGAATGTTTGGACTTTTTTAAAAATTCATTCAGGGTGCGGGTAAGAGCGGACTTAAATCCTACAAGGTGGGTTCCGCCTTCTCTTGTATTGATATCATTAACAAAGGAATACATTATCTCGTTATAGCCATCGTTATACTGAAGGGCACATTCAACATCCACAACTCCGCCGGAGCCGTCTTCTTTGGAGCTTTCAACAAAAACAGTTTCCTTGTGCAGAACACTCTTGTTTTCGTTAAGATATTCAACAAAGCTCCTAACACCGCCTTCAAACTGAAACTCCATAATTTTGGGATTATTCAGTCTTTCATCCCTTATGGTGATTTTTAAACCCTTGTTTAGAAAAGCCAGCTCCCTTAAACGGTTGCTTAATGCTTCAAAATGACAGGTTATTGTTTCAAAAATGGAAGAATCGGCCTTCCAGCGAATAACGGTTCCGCGGCGGCTGTCATCAGAGGGATAGGGGAGCTTGTCGGTATTTATCTGTTTTACGGCACTATCGGCTATGCCTGCCTTGTAGGTCTGAGAAAAAACACCGGAATCCAGATGAACAAAGGCCTCTGTCCATTCGGAAAGGGCGCAGACGACAGAAACACCAACCCCATGCAAACCGCCGGAAACCGCATAGGATTTTTTGTCAAATTTGCCGCCGGCATGAAGACGTGTCATTACAAGTTCCAGTGCGCTTACACCTTCCACCGGATGTATGTCCACCGGAATGCCGCGGCCATTATCTTCGACACGGACTATATCGTTGCCTTCAAGCACTACAAGGATATTATCGCAGTGACCCTGCATTGCTTCGTCTACTGCGTTATCAACAACTTCAAACACCAGATGATGAAGACCATCGATGCCGGTAGTACCAATATACATTCCGGGCCTCTTTCGGACGGCTTCGAGACCCTTTAAAACGGTGATATTCTGTGCATTATAATCGGAGTTCATTTGATCATTGTATAAAAAATTCGGGATAAGGTAAACGGCAGCGCGAGCATGTTCTCAGGCTATAACTATCAAAAAAATTTGTGAAAAATATCATATTGATACTTGATAAATTATCAAAGTCAAGTTAAAGTGATGATTCACACGGAACAAAATTTCCGATGGATGTGTGTAATCTGTGGATAACTAATAGTATCTTACAGTATACAGTATGATGTATGGAGGCGGATAAGAAGCCCGGAAACAGGATATAAACAGCGAAAAATAGTTATTTGTAAATCTTTGTAATACAGTGATTTACGAAATACTACTATTCAAATATCAAGGCAAAAAGTTTTTTTTAACAATCATTAAAAAAACAAAAATAAATAATTTATAAAGTAAATTGTGGATAAAATGTTAATATCTTGAGGGAATTTCAAGAATTATGGCAGACAGGAATTATCTTGACCTATGGAATGAATCACTTTCTCTATTCAAAGATGATGTAGGAGAGGAAGAATTTAATTTCTGGCACAGTAAACTGGATTATATCCGGGCAGAAGAAACAGAAATTTTTGTGGCAATACCAACATCATTAATTTTAGAGCTGTTCAGTTCCAAATATTTAAAGTTATTGACGGAAAAACTCACCGGTTTATGCGGCGAAAGCATAAAAATCAATCTGGAAATACATAAAAAAGAAAATATTGCCGAAGAAAACCCGGAAAAATCAGAAAAAGAGCCGGAAAGCATTGCCGTAAATGCCAATGCAAACACAAATGCAGCAAAAAACCGGGAAGAAAAGAAAAACTCCCCTCAATTACAGGAAGAATATACATTCGAGACCTTTGTTGTCGGCGAAATTAACAATTATGCCTATAATGCGGCTCTGGCAGTCTCCCGTAACCCGGGAAATTCCAAAATGTACAATCCTCTGCTTATTTACGGCGGTACAGGCCTGGGTAAAACCCATCTTATGCAGTCAATCGGTCATTTTATTCACCATAATAGCGATCAAAAGATTCTCTATATTACAGGAAACGGCTTTTTAAGCGAATTTGTCGGAGTAATGCAGTCCGGACCCAAAAGCAAGGATGCCTTTACCAAAAAATACCGTAATGTTGATGTTCTGTTGATAGATGACATTCATAATATAGAAAGGGGTGCCGGAACCCAGGACGAACTTTTTTATATCTTCGAAGCCCTGTACAACAAGAAAAAGCAGATGGTTTTTACCTGTGACAGGCCAATCAACGAACTAAAGAATATGGCTCCCAGGCTTCAATCCAGATTCCGGTGGGGTCTAAATGTAGAGCTGCAGCTTCCCAAATACGAGGAATTAATTGCCATTTTAAAGAAAAAGATGGAAATCAAGAAAGCTGAACTCAAAAAAGACATAAATATTTCCGATGAAATCATCGAACTAATTATTAAAAACATTTCTTCAAATGTAAGGGACATGGAAGGAGCCCTGAACACCCTGATTGGCTATGCCGACCTTGTAAACAAGCCGGTTACCATGGAAATAGCCCAAAGGGAATTAAAGGATAAGTTTGCCGACCCGAAGCAGGGCAATTTGTCCATAGAAATGATCCAAAAGGTGGTTGCAGAATCTTTCAACCTAATTCCCAACGATTTAAAGGGCAAAAAAAGAACTGCAGGGAAGGTCAGAGCCAGGCATATTGCAATTTACCTGAGCAGGGAATTAACCGAAAACTCCCTTACCGAGATAGGACAGAGTTTTGGAGACAGGGATCATACTACCATAATGCATTCACACAGGCTAATTAACGAAGAAAGCCGTTCCGACCCGAATTTGTATACGATTTTGGAAAATCTGAAGAAAACCATCAAAGAACTAAATGTAAAATGATAGTCGCCACGGCTCCTGTGTAAATAAATGTTAATTAATTGTTGATAACTTTTGTGGAATTAAAATGAATGTGGAAACTGTTAATCTGCATTGATTAAAAGGCTGTTTTTTCCATAGTTTATTGTTTAAGTAATTGCCTGTAAAATAATGAATTATGGCTGTTTTCCACAAAAATCAATCCTTATTACTACTGCTACTATTTATATATATATAAAATATTAATGCTTGAATTTTGTGGATTTTATATATAGTATGATGATAAGGAGTTTCCATGAAATTTACCTGCGATAGAAGCGTACTCTTAAAAGAGATTTCGATAGCAAATGAGATAATTTCCTCTAAAAACGCAATTTCCATTCTTTCAAACATCCTTATGGAAGCAAATGACGGTAATTTAACGATAAAAGCAACAGATATGAGGGTTAATTTTGAAACCATTGTGCCTGTGGATGTATTGGAAAGTGGAAGTGTAACCGTTTATGGAGATAAATTTTACGGAATTTTGAATTCCATTCCGGATGGAGAAATTGAATTTGAATATTCTGATGGCAGAATAAACATAAGAACCATGGTTAAAAAAGCAAAATTCCAGCTTAAAAGCATTGCTTCCGATAAATTTCCTGAATTTACAGTCAGTGGACAGAATTTCTTTGAAATTCCAATCAAGGAATTAAAGGAAATGATAAATCAGACCGTATTTGCCATATCTGACGATGAAACCCGTCCATTTATGAATGGCATTTTCTTTGAAAAGATTGATGGTCATTTTAATATGGTAGCAACGGACGGCAGAAGGCTGGCATTTATCAAAAAACCTGCACCATCCGATCTGAATGATATAAATGGCGTCATTATTCCCCCGAAAATTCTAAATACGGTCTTAAGACGTGCCGGGGATGAAGGAATGGCAAAAATTTCTGTTAGCGAAAAATTTATTTTTATTCAATTTGGCTCGTATAAACTTTCTTCCCTATTAATTGAAGGTCAGTTCCCGAATTATAAAAGGGTAATTCCGGAAAAACAGGAAAAACAGTTCATTATTAACAGACAGGAAATGCTTGATGCCCTTAAGAGAGTGGCTCTGCTTGTTGAACAGAAATCCCACCGTATTTACCTTGGTCTTTCATCCGGAACAGCTTCCGTATATTGCGAGGAAAGCGATATCGGAACGGCCAGGGAAGAGATTCCAAGCCAGTATGACGGAGAGGATCTTTCCATAGCCCTGAACTATAAATACATAGAAGACCCCTTTAAGGTAATTGGCGGGGAACAAATTTGTGTGCTTTTTAACGATCCAAACAAAACAATTACCATTACCCCTGTTCCGGAAAAGGACTATTTCCACATAGTCATGCCCATGCAGCAGGATTAATTCCTGCATTTCCGGTTGTTTTTGTGGGTTTTACCTCTTTAAGAACCATTTCCTTCCGTAACCTCTGCGATGATGAAGTAAATTTACAGGGGAAGGATGTCTTTTTGGTAGGAGAGAACGGCCAAGGCAAGACCAATTTTCTTGAAGCCCTGTATTTTTGTTCCTATGCATCATCTTTTAAGGGAGTTAGGGACATTGACATGGTAAAAAACGGAGAAAAGAGCTGTTCCGCCGGAGTTGTCCTAAACGGCAATAATGATTCTTTGGCATCCAATTTGAGTATTTCCTTCAGAGAAAATGAAAAGAGAGTGGTGCTGGACGGAAAACGCCTTGAAGACAGAAAGGAGCTTCTTTCCGTTGCACCTGCCATTGTTTTCTGCCACGAAGACATGGAATTTGTTTCAGGCAGCCCCGAAAAAAGACGCTGGTTTTTTGATCAGATGCGAAGCTTGTGGGACCCCCTATACCTGGACGATCTTAGAAGATACCGTTATGTGCTAAAAAACAGGAATGCGCTGTTAAGGGATTTACAGAAAAAAGCTAACGTAGACATAGCCGCCATGTTAGGCGCACTGGATGATCAGATGGTTTCCTACGGCCTTGAGCTCTGCAAGGGGAGAAGGGAAAGTGCCGAAGAATTTTCCGCCATTTTTGAACCCCTATACAGGGACATTTCCGGCATAGAAGGCATAAGGATAAAATATAATCCTTCCTGGAAACAGGAAAGCAGGGAAGAAGTGTTGAGCTTTCTTGCGGAAAAAAGGGACATGGATATTTCTTTCGGTTTAAGCAATTTTGGCCCCCACAGGGACAGGTATATCTTTACAAGGCATGGAACCGAATTTTCTTCCAAGGCATCCACCGGCCAAAGAAGACTTTTGGCTCTTCTTTTAAGGATTGCACAGACCAGGATTTTCTCGGAAAAAACAGGTAAAAAGCCGGTTCTTCTTTTGGACGATGTACTTTTGGAGCTGGATGGAGAAAAAAGACAGAAATTCCTTTCTGCCATGCCTGAATACGAACAGGCATTTTTTACCTTCCTTCCCATAGAGCCTTACGAAAATTACCGGAAAGCGGATACACTTGTTTACTATATGGAAAACGGAAAGACCTCCTTGCAAAACGGAACCACAAGCGAAGCTATGGGCGGAGCTTTAAGTGGTGCTTCAGGCGAACCTACAAGCGGAGCTTTTGAATGAAAAAAGCCGGAGATGTCTTGCTTGAATTATTCAGGGATAAATACGGCTATTCTGAAGTAAAATCTTTTGAAGATATTATACCGGCTAAACCGGGGATATTTTCATCCTGGGAAAGCATTATGGAAAAAATATTTCCCGAAGCGGCATTCCATTCAAAGATCCGTGAGCTGGAGAGGGGTATTCTTTACGTTGAAGCCGATCATCCCGGCTGGGTTCAGATCCTGCAGACAAAACAGAAGGACATTCTTTTGGAAGTTCAAAAAAGATACCCGGAGCTGGATATAAAGAGCATTTCACTTAGGCTCGGACGCGGTTAAAGACCCGGCTGCCTTTATCCCTTTGGGGGCGGACGCCTTCTTCCGAAGATAGGCTCAAAGTATTTTTCAAAGTCAATCTTTTTCATCAATAGCCTGATTCCAAGCCTGTAAAGCACAAATGTAAGAACTGTGGAAAGGGCAAAGAGGATCAAAAAGACCCAGCCGCCGGCATCTTCTGAAAATGCATCACTGAAAAACCTGGCAGCAAATGCGAAAAGCAAAAAGAAGAAAACCAGTGTCATAACAACATTAAAAACTGTTCCGCCCAAAATGAATAAATAGGTATTTTTTTTCTTGTTCATACTTTTTCCTTACCGCCGAATAACATTGTTATTATCAATATACAACAGCAAATAACAACACTTGTGTCGGCAAAATTGAATGTAGGCCATCTTTCAAGGCCGAAGAGCCCGTAAAACTTAACACTTATAAAGTCCACTACTCCGTCCGGACGGAGAATTCTGTCAATTATATTGCCCAAACCGCCGCCGATAATTCCGGCAATTGCCCATCTTTGCAGTTTGGTAAAATCATCGGTTTTTAAGTAATAGCCGACAAGAAAGATAAGCACCCCAATCGGCAGAACGATAAAAAGAATGGTCTGCAGGCCTATGGGAAGATCCGCACCAATGCTGAATGCAATTGCCTTGTTTCTTACATGATATATCACCAAAAAGTCATTATTGAATACATCATTTATCATTGTACCGATTAGTGGCCAATTGTGGACAATAATTATTTTTGTAACCTGATCTATCAGTATTACAAAGCCTGTCAGAATGAAGGGAAGCAAAATCTCTTTACTTGGCAGTGCCGGCAATTTTAAGAAATTTTTCAATCTTTTTTCCTCTTAACGATTTGGTTTTACGCCCGGCGCCATTAAATGCAAGTCCGGGCAAATATTAGAGTCCCGTAGGTACATCAATAAACTCTGAATCTATTTTAAGTTCGTTCACACATTCTTCCATCATGCGCCTTACCCCCCAAACCTCTGTGGAATAATGTCCGCCTGCAATTATATTCAAACCGCATTCCAGAGCATGGTGGTAAAGGGTATGCGACGCCTCTCCGCTAATGTACAGGTCTATGCCCTCTGTAATTGCATCAAATGCATTAAAGGCGGCTCCTCCGGAAACCACCGCACAGCTATGGTTTTCTTTTTTGCCAAAGGGATAAACGCCAAGGGGAGGCCTGTTCATAAAACTTATTTTCTTTACTGCATCATCAATACCAAGGGGAGTTTTTAAGCTGCCCTTTAGACCGATTTTCATTCCATGGTAGACACCGAAGGGTTCGGGATCAACAATGCCAAGGAGCTCCGCCATTACGCCATTGTTTCCAAGCTTTGGATGATGATCCAGGGGCAGATGAACACCATAAAGTGCAATATTGTTGTCCAGAAGAAATTTAACCCTTTCCCTGTTATAACCTTCCAGCCTTAATGGGTTTCCCCAAAAAAGGCCGTGGTGGACAAAGAGCAAACCTGCTCCCATATCCCTTGCTCTCTTAAAAACCTCCATTCCGGCATCTACCGCAAAGGCTATTTTTTTTATTTCCGAACCATCGTTACCTATCTGAATACCGTTAAGGGAATCGTCTATTTTCAGGAAACTGTCCAGATCAAGGAGACTGCGGAAAAAACCATCCAGATCTTTTAATGTGTTTTTCATAAATATGTAAACATTAATATATACGGAAAACGCAAATTTGTCCACCTGTCACGGGCTGCCTGTCCTTTCACCGCTCTTAAAAAATTGTTGACAACCCAATCCCCCGGTTATAAAATTAGACAGGAGATCTTATGGCAAAAAAAGCGTCAATTTACGTTAACCCGAATTTTACATTAGGTGAAATCTCACCGCGGCTTTACGGAGCTTTTCTGGAACCAATCGGCACAATGGTGAACGGAAGCATGTATAACCCCAAACATCCCACAGCGGACGACAAGGGATTCAGAAAGGATTTCATGGAAGCCCTTAAAAATTCCGGCCTGCCCTGTATAAGATTGCCTGGCGGCAACTTCATTTCCGGCTGGGACTGGAAGGATTCCATAGGCCCCATGCAGGACAGAAAGGTAAGGTTAGATCCTGCCTGGAAGCAGTATATCCCCAACGATGTGGGTCACGATGAATATCTTATTTGGGCGGAACGCACCGGACTTGAACCCATGTATACAATCAACCTTGGCACAGGGGACATTAACGATGCAATGAAGATAATCGAGTACACAAATTATGGGGAAGGAACATACTGGTCTGACCTTCGTATCAGGAACGGCCACAGGGATCCCTACAATGTAAAAACCTGGTATCTGGGCAACGAGATGGACGGCCCCTGGCAGATTGGCTCATGGCTTTATAACCCCCAGGGTTACGGTGTAACGACTAACGAAATCTCCAAGGTAATGAAAATGATCGATCCCAAAATAGAAACAGTTGTCTGCGGATCATCATCCTTTGCCCTGCCCCATTTCCCGCAATGGGATATGGAAGTATTAAAGAATTGTTACGAAACCGTAGACTATATTTCCCTTCATCATTATCATTCATCTCCTCCGGGAAACTATACTGCCCTGCTCGGCGGCTCAATTTATTTTGAAGAATATATAAATACAATTACAGCCATGTGCGATTATGTGCAAGCCCTTCACAGATCTCCCAAAAAATTAATGCTCTCCTTCGATGAATACGGAACCAGTTTCCGCGATCCCGAACCACTGACACCCGGCCGCTGGCCGCATAGCTTTTTAAAGCCCCACCATAACTTCGATCCAAACATGAAATACACAAGGCATGATCCTGACAATATGCCTGTCAGGCGATTCCCCCATGCAAGCGATATGTTAAACGCACTTGGTTCCGCTTCCATACTTCTCGCCTTTTTACGTCATGCCGACAGGGTCAAGATTGGCTGCATGACAGGAGGCATCAGGGTTCTGGCAGCCACCGACAGGGATCATGTCTGGAAACCTGCAGCGCATTATCCCTTTACCCAGTTAATGAAGTATGGGCAGGGTGTCTCCCTTAAAACCATTGTCGATTGCGAAACTTTCGATATTCCCGGTTATGCAATGAACGATACGGCTCAATACCACACACAGACAGGTCTAAACATTATTGACTCTGCCGCAGCCCATGACAGGGAAAAAGGCAGTCTGAATGTTTTTGTTATCAACAGGGATCAGGATGAGGATCAGGTTGTAGATATAGACATTGGCACATTCAAGGACTATAAGTTCATCGAGCATGTTCAGCTTTATACTGACGATATGAGTGCAGTAAATACCTATGACAAACCCGACACCATAGTTCCCAAAGTTAACAGTGAAACCAAATTTTCAGATGGAAAGCTCAGTGCCAGCATTAAAAAACTTTCCTGGAATGTTTTCCGTTTTGGATCTTGACATGAACCTTGCTTGCATGTTTATAATAAAACGTGGCTCTCGATTGGAAAGCCATAGTTAAAGGGGAGTAGCATCCTGATATTCCGGTGATTCTGCATGAAGCGAGTGTTGTATTCATTCAGCCGGAAATTAGGAGCAAGGCCGTCATCACGCGGATTCCATAAAATAAATCCGCCGGCTTTGTTGACATGATTCATGTTTTGCAAGACCTTTACCGGACATTCCGGTAGAGGTCTTTTTTTATGTCCTGCGTGCCGGGCATTTCCCTGCTCTTGTGCCGGCATGGCGGAGCATTATTGTAAGGAGAAGCCAAGTGAACATAAAACTAATTGCAATTATTTTATTTATTGTGACATATATATGTCTTTTAAGTTTTCCAAAAAGAAGGGCTCATATAGCTCTTGCCTCTGCGGCAATTTTCGTTATCCTTGGAATTCTTCCGCTTAACAAGGTATTTTTTGCAATTAACTGGAATGTTATATTAATGATAGCCGGAACCATGGGAGTGGTTGCCTTTTTTATAGAGTCCAAAATGCCCGCTCTGTTAGGCGATATAATAATCGAAAAAACGCCTAACGTTAAATGGGCAATAATCGCACTCTCGCTTTTTTCCGGTATTGTTTCCGCCTTTATAGACAATGTTGCCACCGTTTTAATTATAGCTCCCGTTGCCCTCACTATTTCCAAAAAACTGAACATATCTCCTGTGCCTGCAATTATTGCCATCTCGATTTCGTCTAACCTTCAGGGAGCTGCCACCCTTGTAGGAGATACCACATCCATACTGCTTGGCGGAATTGCAGGAATGGACTTTCTGGATTTCTTTGTTTTCCGGGGCAGGATGGGTATGTTCTGGATTGTACAGGCAGGGGCAATTGCCTCTACCTGCATTCTATTGGTTGTGTTCAGAAAACATAATCAGCCGGTCAGCTCCCTGGGCAGGACAAAGGTTACAGACTTTATGCCAACAGTGCTAATGGTAGCAATTGTCATCTTGCTTATTTTAGCATCCTTTATTCCTGCCGATCAAAAACCGGAAATTACAAACGGATTAATCTGTATGGGCATCTTTGTTTTTGGCCTGATTTGGTATATTGCTAAATCAAAGAGTCCAAAAATTATTAAGGCTTCACTAAAAGAGATTGATCTTTTTACCCTCCTCTTGCTTACAGGACTATTTATAGTGGTTGGCGGAGTTACAGAAGCCGGTATAGTAGATGATATTAGCAGATTTTTTGTTAACTTCGGAGAAGGCAATATTTTCCTGATTTACACCCTCCTTGTCTGGGTCTCTGTTTTACTATCTGCCGTAATAGACAATATTCCCTATGTAGCTACCATGCTGCCCATTGTTGCAGGGATTTCGGAGTTAATGGGAGTTCCGCCCTATCTCTTTTATTTCGGACTCCTTGGAGGAGCAACACTGGGAGGAAACCTAACCCCCATTGGAGCCTCTGCCAATATTACATCCCTTGGCATCCTGCGAAAGGAAGGATACGAGGTTAAGGCATGGGACTTTATGAAAATTTCCATACCCTTTACATTGACAGCAGTACTGACAGGTTATATCCTTATCTGGTTTATCTGGAGTTAAATCAACCCCGTATAATACCGGTTAAAAACTTTGGCATTTTGATAATCTCATTCTGTCTTTTTTACTGCCTTAATTATATTTGGTATGTGAATGACAATATCTCTGTCATTGTTCTTAAAGTTTTGAAATCTATCTTCCCCAATCCCAAGACTGCTTTCCAGTTTGTTGTATTCGGGCGTAACATTATCCAGCTCTTCCCAATCCACAAGGCAGATATGCTGCTTTGCTTCAGTATCGTTACGCGAATAACTTAATAAGTCTTTTATGTCATCCTTGCTTGCAGGTTTTCCTTCAAGGCATTTTTCCTCAAAACGCTGGCGCATAATGTCCAGTTCCATTTTTTGGTATCCCATTGCAGCATGAAATGCATTCCAGCGCAGATGCTCTGTTTTGGCAAGTCTTTCCTTGGTCAGTTCCGGAATGTCCGCCAGTTCATCTGCCCTGTCTTCGTTAAGACCGGCAATATGAAGATGAGCCGGAACAAAATCCGCCGATGCACGGTTGCTCTCCTGTTTGAAAATACCAATCTCATGCCATGGATCTCCCGGGTAAATATTGTGTACTTCCATTGCCATTCTATCAAGATTTTCCCTGATAATTACCAGCTCCCTGAAAATTTCATCCCTGCAGCCAAAAGTAAATATTTTTTCTTCCCGGTGCTGTTCATGCATACATCCGTTTTTTTCCGATACAGCAATAAAGGGAAGGGATTTTTTATCCTTGCGGCCATAATGCATTTTTATGTCAAGTGCAGTCTGTTTATTTATTTCGTTGTTATTAAGCGAAATTACAACATAATCTACAAGGCTTATTTCGTTTAACAGATTAAAAAAATTATCGCATTGCACATCTGTTTCTTCAAACCTTAAATCACAGCACATTTTAATTGCCGGATACCTGTGCAAAAAACATTCCTTCAGGTCATGAATATTTTTGTCAATAATTGTTGCCTGCATTTGGCTTCCGTAAAACTGACCGTTCATAATAAGCCTTAAAAGCGCAGCCTGCCCCACTGCTCCAAAACCAAGAATCAAAACAGAGAAATTCTTGGATGCCTTTCCTTCAGAAAAACCTAATAGCGGACTTTTAAAGGGTGGATGTTTTACAAGCATCTGCCTTATTAAAAGATCCAGTTCATTTATTATGTGAAATGTGTATGGATATTCCCTTATCCCGTCCTTTTTGGAAAGTGTAATTTCCTCGATTTTTTCCCTGTCCCAGTCAGAAGATGAAAAAATAAAAATATCAAGTCTTTCAGGATTTACCCTGCATTTATTTGCGTAATTAACAATTTGTCGAGCTTCATCCTGTAAAGAGACCGCTCCCGGCATTAATATTATTTTGAATTTTCTTTTTCCGGTTAAAAAACCCGAATGTTTAAGACCGGATCTTCCAAGGCAGTATGACAAATCATGATTCCTGTCCATAACCAGAACAATGCCGCCAAAATGTGAAGTCTTTTCCCTCAGTTTCTCCGGATTTTCTTCTTCGTTTAAGAGGTATACTATTAATCTTTTTGGATCAGGGGGCATATGGGGTTTATCATGGGTTGCTATATTTTCACCAAGTAAAACAGCAAATTTATCAGATCCCAGGATTATGAATAGATCAGAATGCCTTCCAAAGCGCAGACGGAAATAATCGATAACCTTCTTTCCAAAGATGGAAATTACGGCAATCTGCATTACAACCATTGCCATTAGGTGAACGATCCAGAAAATTATTCTTGGCAGGTAATTATTCGATAGATTTTGTGCCTCAAGTGCCAAAGCAAAAACTTCATAATCGGCATTCAGGAATAACATTCTGGTTGTATTTATTATTCCCCTTATAACTACAAGGGGAATGTTTGAAAAATTACTTTCGCCTGACAAAAAACTGAAAGAATAAATCAGGAAGCCGCTTGTCATGGAAATGCCAAGCAGCCAGGAGCAAATTTTCAGCATTATTTTTCTGTTTCTTGTTATAAAGTAAAAAACAAAAAAAGCAAAGACAATGAATAAAAGAACAGTAATTGGCCATTGAATAAACAGAGACATTATTTCCTCCCTATGGACGCCTTACGGCAACACCCTTGTTTTGCCATTTACCAAAAAAGAAATACAGCATTATCATAACGGCACCGAAGATCATTGTAATTCCCATGGAATAAAAAAGCCCCATATAATTTTCAAGTCCGACCCCTGCAGCCCTCGCAAGCTCTGTAGTTGCGTATAACCCTGCAGAAACCGCGCTGTCAATTGCGTTATTAAGAGGTCTTACGGCAAGCATGTATGCAATGGGAATGCGGATTAGGTTTCCGATAATTGCAATTCCTGCAGGAACATTGGCTTCCCCTGCCCCCCTGATCGCGCCGCCCACGCATTGATTGATTCCCATAAAACCATAAAGGAAGGCAATAAAACGCAGACCGTTCAGCCCCATCTCCAGTACAATTTCGTTGCCTGTAAAAGCCCGCATAAGATAGAATCCAAAATTAAACATTATAAAACCCATAACAAGGGCAATTCCGCATACAATTAAAATAGCAGTTAACGTTCCCTTTCTTGCCCTCTCCACATTTCCGGCTCCGATATTCTGACCGGCAAAGGTGGTTATGGCCATGCCCAAACCCATTAGGGGCATCAATACAAAGCCGTCCACCCGCATTATAATTCCGCTTGCGGCAATATAGTTTGAACCAAAATTATTTGCCAAAGATTGTATGATCACCATACCCAGAGACATGGCTCCATTCTGTATGGCTGTGGGAATCCCAAGTTTACAAATTAGTCCTATTGTCTTTTTATCGATCTGCCTCATACCGGAAAAGGAAAGCTTAAATCCATACTTCCCCTTTATGAGGCGCATCATCAGTATTATTCCGGAAGTAATATGTGAAAGAAGGGTGGCAATGGCAACACCGGCAACGCCCCAGCCAAAGACAATCACAAAGAGGAGATCCAGCATTATGTTCATCACACTGGATATGATCAGTGAATACAGGGGCCAGCGTGAATCACCCAGACCGCGGATTAGCCCGTTGCTGAGCATATAGAACAGGTTCCCGATTGTCCCCATAAAGACGATGGACAGGTACATTGCTGAATCATTTATTATGTTACCCGGTGTCCCTAACAAGAGGAGCAGCGGTCTTGATAAAACCAAGCCGAGTATCGATATTGATCCCCCTACGATGACGCATAACATAAAGATTGTATTGGTTGCCCTTTCCACCGCTTTATAATCCCCGGCTCCCCTGTATTGGGCAATGAGTATATTCGCTCCCATGGAAAGTCCCATAAAAAGGGAATTAAACAGCATCATTATGGGGAAACTCACAGTCACCGAAGCCAGAGCATCAGAGCCGACAAACTGGCCTACAATAATGGAATCCGCCACATTGTATAACTGCATGATGATATTGCCCGCAATAATCGGCATGGCAAAAAGAATGAGCTTTTTGGCAATCGGTCCCTCTGTTAGATCTGTTCTGCCTGACATTCTCATACTGGATGACATAGATTCCTCTCTTTAAAATTTCACTTTAATGTATCATTAACTTTCTGCAATAAATTTTGCAGCAAATTTTTTTCGTTATCTGTTAGACCTGCTAATAAACCTGCTTCCGCCTTTGCCATAAACTGTTCACCTGATTGACAAATATGTTCTCCGTTCGCTGTTAGCTTAACCATTTTTATCCGCTTGTCCGAAGGAATGTTAAATGTTTTTACAAGCCCCTTTTGTTCAAGCCTGACAATGATCCCCGCTGTAGTGGATTGAGCTACATACATTATTTTTTCCAATTCCTTTAATGAAGCCTGTTTGTCCTTAAAGCGGTTAAGTTTCCAGAGAGTAACTGCCTGCGACATGGTTAAGTCCTGCTGCCGCAGATTGTTGTTCGCATTTTTTTCCAGGGTATCATTTATCCTCTTGATCAACATTCCGCAAGAGAGATTTTTTTTCATTTTTTTATGCTCCGAAGAAAACTATTAATCTTTTAATGAAAAATGTCAATAGCATACTATTGAAACTGCCCCATGTGACAGATTTTCACTCTCGCTGCTTTCGCCGCCTCGCCTTGTGCTACATTATCCTGCTCTCGCCGCCTGTCGCCAGCTCCATGCAGCATTATCCTGCTCTCGTCGCCAGTTGCCAGCTCCATGCTACATTACCCGCTTTCGCCGTCCCGCCTCGTGCTACATTATCCTGCTCTCGCCGCCTACCGCCATCGCTCTGCATTATCTCGCTCTCGCCGGCCTGCCCTGAGCTTGACACAAAAAGAGCTTTCCGCCATATTTACCCCAAGGCTTAAAGAGACGAGTAAGCGTGAAACCGGTTACAGAGAGACCCTGCAAAAGAGAGTCCAAAAGATTTTCCAAGGTTGAGACAGGGTTAACAAGGGTACGCCGAAAACCACTCCTTCCGTAATGTAACAGGCTTGTTTGAATCCTATCGGAGGCCGCTCCGGGGAACAGGAAACACTAACTAACGTTTGTTAGTAAAACCTAATTAACCTGAGCCGTATGTCTGCGTTAAAGACGATGAGAGCGTTCCCCGTCATGGGGAAACGAAGCGGGGTGGTACCGCGGGCAGGAATCGGGTTCTTGTGAACTCCTCCCCTTCCCGTCCCTGTTAAAATATAACAGGAGCTCCATATGTCAAACAAAGAACAAACCCAAGATTCAGGAATTTCACCTAACGAAAAATCAGCCAAAGATTCAAACCAAAAGCTATCAACAATTCGCCACACTATTAGCCATGTAATGGCACAGGCCGTAACACATCTTTTCCCCGGCACTCAGGTAGCAATAGGCCCTTCAATAGAAAACGGCTTTTACTACGATTTCCAGTTCCCCGCCAAAGCCGCCAGTCTCGAAGACTTCCCTGCAATAGAAGAGGAAATGAAAAAAATCATCGAAGACCGCCAGAATATTGTCCGTGTGGAAATCAGCCGCGAAGAAGCACTTGAGCGGTTTATGTACGAACCCTTCAAGATAGAGCTCATCAAGGATCTTCCGCCTAACGAGCCCATCATCGTTTACGAAAACCGGCTTTCAGATGATAAAGCTTCCGATGGCAAACATGCCGATGACAAGCCAATCTGGGAAGATCTTTGCATGGGACCTCATTTGCAAAATACGAGGGAGATACATTCCGGTGCCTTCAAGCTAATGAGCATTGCCGGAGCCTATTGGCGCGGAGACGAAAAACGCCCCATGCTTACCCGTATTTACGGCACCGCCTGGGAGAACCCCAAGGATCTAAAGGCCCACCTTAACTTTCTTGAAGAAGTGGAAAAACGTGATCACCGCCGGGTGGGCAAGGATCTCGACCTCTTTTCCACCCACGAAGAAGCAGGAGCCGGTCTAATTTACTGGCACCCCAAGGGCGGCAGGATGAGGGTTGCCATAGAGGATTTCTGGCGTAAGGAACATTACAGAAACGGCTACGAAATATTGTTCACCCCACATATCGGTAAGGCCTGGCTTTGGGAAACATCGGGGCATCTCGGTTTTTACAGCCAGAACATGTACAGCCCAATGGAAATCGACAAGCAGAACTATTATATAAGACCCATGAACTGCCCCTTTCACATGATGATCTACAACAACTCAAGTTATAGCTACAGGGATCTTCCCCTGCGTTGGGCGGAACTCGGCACCGTATACCGTTATGAGCCAAGCGGTGTTCTCCATGGCCTCCTTCGTGTCCGTGGATTCACCCAGGATGATGCTCATATAATCTGCACCCCCGAGCAGATGGAAAACGAAATTCTCGAAGTCCTGCGTTTCAGTTTACGGATATGGAAGACCTTCGGCTTTAACGACATTAAGGCCTACCTTGCAACCAGACCCGAAGAATCTGTCGGCGAACAGAGCCGCTGGGATGCTGCACTTGAAAGCCTGCGGCGTGCCATAGATGCCGAAGGTTTGGCATATGAAATTGATGAAGGAGGCGGAGCTTTCTACGGCCCCAAAATCGACCTTAAAATAAAAGACGCACTCGGCAGGGAATGGCAGATGACCACCATCCAGTTTGACTTCAACGAACCTGAACGTTTTGACATGACCTATGTTGATTCGGATGGCCAGCGCAAACGCCCCTACATGATTCACAGAGCCCTTCTCGGCAGTATGGAACGCTTCTTCGGCGCACTAATCGAGCACTTTGTTGGTGCCTTCCCCGTATGGCTCGCCCCCGAACAAGCCGCCGTAATCCCCGTCTCCGAGGCCTTCAACACCTATGCCAAAAAGGTGACTGACACCCTTTTAGCCAGAGACATCATCGTAAGCGCCGAACTGGACGACAGCCGCCTTAACGCAAAGATCCGCAATTGCCAGAACCGCAAAATCCCCTACATGCTCGTAGTGGGAGAGAGGGAAGAAAGTGAAGGCACAGTCTCAATCCGCCTCCGCGACGGCCGCCAGCTCCCCGCAATGAAACTGGAAGAATTTGCGAATTACGCCGCGGCGAAAATCCAAACAAGGGATCTGGAGTTATGATAGCGTTTGACTATGTTAAAGTCTAAACATATAATATGAAGCAGGGAATCATATGAATGAAGATATTCGCTGGAAACAGCGTTTCCAAAAATGAGCAGTTTATGAAATATGGATTATCTGACAGAACTCTTGCAACTCTTGAATCAATTTTCCGGAAATACCCGGGCATTAGGCAAGTCATTCTATATGGCAGCAGGGCAAAAGGAAATTATCGAAAAGGTTCAGATATCGACTTAACCATAAAATGTGACGATGATCTTGATTTTACAAAGATGCTGCGAATATCCGGTGATTTTGATGATTCGGACATACCTTATTTTGTTGATGTTTCATTATACGAAAAAATTTCCAACCCGGATTTAATTGCCCACATAGACAGGGTAGGGAAGGTCATCTATGGCTGAAGCTATTAGACCGTCATTCCCTCCATTGAACTGAAATTGAACCGGAAGTTGTCCTAATATTAATGTTTTTATCCGGGCTGCTTTCTCCGATGACTCCTTCAGCCAATCGTCTGTCTGATACAGGTGAAGATAATCTGTCAGAAAATGGGGTTGTCAAACGGCCGCTTGTTCTTCTGGCTGTGAAGTTAAAATTGCTATTATTAGGAAGGATGAGTTCTATCCTGCCGCTTGATGATATTAATGTAATGTCATTGGAAAATTCCAGGATAGAACAGTTTATTCTTCCGCTGGATGTTCTCACATTTACACTTCCGTTAATTACTGAAACATTAACAGATCCGCTTGATGTACCTGCGTTTAATGATCCCCTGACCAGATCAATCACGATCCTTCCGCTCGATGAATTTGCAGATACATTTCCTGTTATATTGCCAAGGTTAATACTTCCGCTTGATGTCGCAGAATAAACATTTCCGGTTAAATTTGCACTTCTAATGCTGCCGCTGGATGTAGTCAAACTAATGGCGGAAATTGCAAAATCATCGGCTAAAACAATTCTCCCGCTGGATGTTGCAATACTAATACTATCAATTAAATTTTCAGGTATATGGATCTCTACAAGCACATTAAACGAACCAAAAAGACCCGGATAAAACGGCCTCTCACCCCTATTGATGGATATTATATTATCGGTTTGGCTAATATTCGCATAATAACTGCTATCGTCCCTGTTCATGTATTCTTCGATAATAAGTAAATTGGAATCACTTTTTTTAATAACAATTTCATCTGATCTATAGTTGATTTCCAGACTAACAGGGTTATTTAGTTCAATTCTTTGTTCATTGACCAACAGATATCTGCCCCCCGAAAAGACAGGAAATGCCATAAAAATTAGAATGATTAAGGTGATAATGATCTTCATGTTTATCTCTTGTTTACTCCTTTATAATTATTGATCATTATACAGGAGAAAGGATAGCAAACAAGTCCATTGACTTTAAGATTAAACAGGAAAATAATTTAGTATGGAAAAGAATGATACCGGTAAAGCGGCTAAAGCAGTCGAAAATTTCGGGAAATATAATTGTGCCCAGTCCCTGCTTCTTGCCTATGCAGATGATTTTGGTCTGGAGAATGATAAGGCCCTGCAGGTTTCCGTAGGTTTTGGCGGTGGAATGGGGCGGCATCAGGATGTTTGCGGAGCCATTAGCGGTGCAATAATGGTATTAGGACTTGCGTCTAATTTCCGTGAAGAAGACGGCCGCCCGAAAATTACCGAAGTTTATTCCCGGGTTTTTGATTATATCAACGAATTTAAGGCAAATTATGGCTGTGTTGATTGTCTTGACCTTCTGGGCGGCTGCGACCTAAAGAGCGAAGATGGGCAGAAAACATTCAGAGAAAATAATATGAGGGAAAAATGCTTTGAATATGTAGCCTTTTGCTGTAATCTTTTGGAAAAATATCTGTAAGAATTTTTGGCATAATGTTTCACGTGAAACATTTTAGGAATGAGGCTAGATTTTCCCGCGATTTAAAACTTCCCTGAAAGGACGATGCTCCCCCGCCCCCCTTATCACCCCATTTTTCAAAGGGCTTTTTTAAGAAGGTTTTTAGATCCATTTCAACCCGATTCTGATCCTTAATCGTGGAAAAAGCAGCAAACTTTAAATCTTCTTCGGATGCCAGAATAAATACTGCCTGAACCCCCGAATTTACCGCCTGTTTTGATGCATATTTCCCAATGTCAATTAGATCCTTAATTCCGTAATTATTGAATGATTCGGTTATTACAGGGGCATTTTCCTCTGCCTTCTTTTCTTCTGCCTTCATCAACAGAGCATCCGCCCTGATTTTTACCGCTTCTTCCTCAAGCAATTTTAAACGTTTTGCCCTTTCCGCTACCTTTTCCATATAATCCAGAAGACCCTTTCCAATCTCGTTAAGAGGAACACTCAGGTTTTTTGAAACCATAAGGGCATTATCCCTTAAAATACGGCTGTCGTTCAAAAGCCTTCGCCCTGCACTAAAGTAAATTCTTGTCATACCTTTGTATTTTTCCGCTGAATAAACACGAAGAAGACCCACCTCCGCAGTGGATCTTACATGGGTTCCGCAGCAGGCAATTAAATCACAGCCTTCGATATTGATAATTCGAATAACCTCATCAGAGGCCTTTTGCGGATCAGGCGGTGCCTTCCTTAATGGAAAGGAAGATATATCTTCAGGCGGACATAAATGAAGCCTAACCGGAATGTTTTTTTCGATAATATCTGCAACCTTATCTTCTATCTTTAGAAGCGTCTCTTTATCCATTTCCGGGGTTTCTATATCAATGGTAGAGTTATCATCTCCAAGATGCATGGACACAGTTGCAGCACCAGTCATGGAAAGTATTACAGCAGATAGAATATGTTGACCTGTATGGAGCTGTGAAAAATCCCGCCTCCGCCTTGAATCCAGAACAAGTTCTGTCGGCTCCAGCCATGACCCCGTTTCCGGCTCATCCCCGTGGTTGCCTGAAATAATATGCAGGATTTCCCCATTTTTTTCGATCACATCCAAAATGGGCAGACCCCTGATTGTCCCTCTGTCCGATGGCTGACCCCCGCCCTCCGGATAGAAAATAGTCTTGTCCAGAATGAGTTCATATGTATTATCCTTCTCTTTTCGGCATTCAAGAATTCTTGCCATGAATGGCTCATCTGAATTATGATCATAGTAATGTCGTTCGGTATTTAGATTATCAGACATTATAATCTTCCACTTCATCAATTATTTTGGATAACATTTTATCTTCATCAAAAACAAAATATGCCCTGAGCTTCTTTCCGGCCAAAGCCATCGGCAGCCATAATTCATCATCCTCCCACATCTTATCCCAGGGAATATCATCAACATCGCACCAGAAAGGATCGGCCTCGCTGCTTTCTTTAGCCTCACCCTCCCAGGCCTCCGTAAAAAAAGCCTCACCGTAAAGCGCATAACCGGATGTAAACTGAAAGTGAAGCTCCGCCCTCTTTTCCGGCTTAATCGGGGTGACTGACACCTCTTCCTGACATTCCCGAATCGCCGCCTCATAGTAAGTCTCACCCTCTTCCAAACGGCCGCCCGGAGCATTTACCTTTCCCTTCCCGAGCCCGGTCTTCTTATTTATCAATAGGAGTTTATTGTTCTTTCTGTCGGCTATATATACCACAACTGCCTTTTCCTGTGGTTTCCAGGACGCCCAATCTATGTTTTCATATAAGTTTTCATTCATTGGGAGATACTAACAGTTAGAAGGGGATTTGTACAATAGAGATTTATCAATTGATTGAAGAATGAAACTGACAAACACGGTAGTAAACCACGGCCAAACTCGGTAGTAAAATCTTGACAAACTCGGTAGTGGAGAATATATTTATTATATGATGGATCAGCCATATTTAAGCCGGATTTCGGATAAAGTTCTGGATACTGCCTTGAAAAGCTCCGGAGCAGTACTCATAGAGGGACCAAAATGGTGCGGTAAAACAAGAACAGCCGAGGAGAAAGCTGCCAGTGTCCTGTATATGCAAGATCCGGATTTTACAGAATCTTATATTAAAACTGCTGACATAAAACCATCACTGCTGCTTCAGGGCGATAACCCAAGGTTAATTGATGAGTGGCAGTTAGCACCTGTACTTTGGGATGCAGTTCGTTTTGCGGTTGATCAGAGGAGGAAAAAGGGTCAATTTATTCTGACAGGTTCTGCAGTACCCACAGATAATGCCGCACGCCATACAGGTACAGGACGTATTTCCCGAATGTATATGCGGCCAATGTCTTTATTTGAGTCCATGGAATCAAACGGCAGTATATCTTTGAATGCCCTGTTTAAGAGCAGTACTGATGGAGAAGGTGTTTCAACATTATCCATTGAGGCTATGTCCTACGCTCTGACTCGAGGAGGCTGGCCTGCTTCTATTGGAGAGGAAGAAGCAGCCGCAATTAAACAGGTATATGATTATGTGGATGCTGTAATTAACATAGATGTGTCCCGGGTAGATGAGGTTGAGAAAAGCCCTGCCAGGGTACGTGCCCTTATGCGTTCTCTTGCAAGGAATGTTTCCACCACAGCCAATATTGCAACCATCCGCACCGACATTGCAGAAGACGACCGGACTCTTTCTGAAAAAACTGTCGCAAGCTATATAAATGCATTAAAACGAATTTTTGTAGTGGAAGATTTACCGGCATGGAATCCGGCAATGCGTTCAAAAACAGCAATTCGCACTTCTCCAAAACGCCACTTTTGTGATCCCTCAATAGCGACTGCAGTTCTGCGTGCTACTCCGGCTCGACTATTATCTGACTTCAATACCTTCGGATTATTATTTGAATCTCTTTGCATTCGTGATCTGCGTATATACGCCCAAGCCATAGACGGGGAAGTCTTTCATTACCGGGACAAAAGCGGGCTGGAAGCTGATGCTATTGTGCATTTAAAAGACGGGCGCTGGGGTGCGGTGGAGGTTAAGATGGGTGTAAAAGAAATTGAAGAAGCGGCAAAAAATTTAATTACTCTGCGTGATAAGGTTAATCTTGATAAAATGCAGGAGCCGTCTTTTTTAATGGTACTGACTAGCACTGAGTATGCTTATAGGCGGAAGGATGGGGTGTATATAGTGCCAATTGGGTGTTTGCGAGATTAATATATGAAAAAAATAGTTATAGCAATTTTTGCGTTTTTTATATGTTTAGCAATTTCCTTTGCACAACTATATGAGCCTGAAGATAACTTTCATATATCTCTGATTGATGGTGGCAGGGCTGTTCAAATTGACAGATATATAGGATCAAACAATATAGTTAATATTCCGCCGCAGATACAGGGTATGCCGGTCATAAGTATTGGGATGAGGGCGTTTGCAAATAATCAACTTATATATATTACCATTCCCAACAGTGTTGTAAATATCGGGAATTCCGCTTTTTATGAGAATATGCTGGACACTGTGATAATCCCCAATAGTGTGACCGATATTGGGGAATATGCCTTTGGAGCAAACCATCTAACCAGCGTGACGATTGCAAACAGTGTAATAAGTATTGGTCATAATGCATTTACCAGAAATCGTTTGAGAAGTATATATATTCCCGATAGTGTTACATATATAGGAGTTAATGCATTTGGCCGTAATTATCTTACCAGTTTAATAATTCCCGAAAGCGTAACATATATCGGAGAAGCAGCATTTGCCAATAATGATATAACCACTGTAATAATTCCCGACAGCATTATGGAAATCAGGGATGGAACATTTGAGAATAATCTCCTGACCAGTATCACTTTGGGGGCTAATGTAGAAATAAGTATATATGCATTTCCTTATTATTTTATCAGTATATATAATGCCCAAGGCAGGAGGGCAGGGACATATACCTTTAGTTATGGTCTCTGGCAATTGTATATAGAATAGCAAAAGATGGGCAACGTTGCCCACATTTTGCAAATATTTCTAATTTGCAAAAAAGGTCTAAATACACGTTTTATGTTGAATCAGGTTTTCGATTCCTCATTATTCTTTTTTAGGAGTTTTACAAATTCCAATACAAACTTTTGGTCGTTTGGTTGTAACTCATCGAAGATACGGAGCAGGGAACGCTTTTTGGGATTTGATATAAAACCGGTAGGCACTTTCTGATTACTGTCTTCTCCATTAACCAGGTACTCGACAGTAACACCCAAAGCTGACGCAATTTTAACAGCCGTATCTGCCGGCGGCATGGAAGCCTGTTTTCCAAGATAGCTGTCTATGGCTCCTTTTGGCACCGTGGATTTTTCTGCCAGATCTTTGACTGTTAAATCTTGATAATCCAGTTCATCACGCAGTATTTTTCGAAAGTTCGACCCCATGAAAACAATAATATATTAATCTATGGAAGACTATAGACAAAATAGTGTAATTACTGTATTATGATTAAGTAATATGGTGATTAATGATTTTTGTTTTTGAGAAATGAATTTTATTATTTACTAAAATTGGAATGAAAATTATAGGTGAGACAATGAAAAAGATTATATTTTTACTTTTTTGTATCGGATTAATTAGTTGCTCTGGTTTGATACCTATTGTTCCAATGTTGTCTATGATACCTGCTCAATCAACATCATCCACACCATCAGCTCCACCAGCACAACCAAATAATTTAGAACATTTAGGGACGATAGATCAGTTAGCTATAGAACATTTTAATGAGGGACTAACTTTATTTTCATATCCATGGAATAATTATATTGGAGCGGTTGAGGAATTTTCAGAAGCAATTAGGCTTGACCCTAATTTTGCTGAAGCATTTTATTATCGTGGTATTGCACATTCGAGATTAAATACTGATTATATAAATGCTATTAATGATATAAATGAAGCAATAAGGCTAAATCCAAATTTAGCTGATAGAGGAGCTTTTTTCTATCGTGGTCGTGCATATGAGCTAGCAGGTGACTATGAGAGTGCTATTGCTGACTTTATTGAAGCACAAAAGCGTATTTCAAATAATATTTCTATAAATGATTCTGATATTGTGTTTTTTATGACAAGATCACAAGAGTCTTTACAATGGGAACATTTTGTTATTGAGCAACAAAACCAAAGATTATATCTTGAGAATTACCATTATAACCGTGGTTTTGCATATTATGAAGAAGGAGATTTTACTAATGCTATTATAGAATTTAATGAAACATTAAAAATAAATAGAAATCATCCAGAAGCATTTTTATATCGTGGTTTGTCATATTTTGAAACTAGAGATTATAACAGATCAATATCTGATATATCAAATGCAATTCAATTAAATCCAGTATTTGCTAATGAAAATATTTTGATAAGAAGAGGCTTGGCACATTTAGAAACAAGAGATTTCTTTGGAGCAATCAATGATTTTTCTGAGGTAATAAGAATTAATCCCAATTCATCAGGTGCGTATAATAATCGTGGTTTAGTATATCAGCGAATTGGAGATAATACCAGAGCTATTTCAGATTATACTGAAGCAATCCGTTTGAATCCAAATTTTGCTATTGCATATTATAATCGTGGTTCTGTATATCAGCAAATTAATAACAATGATAGAGCAATTTCAGATTACATTGAAGCATTGAGATTTGATCCTGAACATATTATGGCAAGAGCAAATTTAGAAAATTTGCAAAGAATTGCAGAACTTGATGCTGTTGCTGCAGAAGAAAGAAGGATAGCAGAACAAGCAAGACAGGCTGCTCAACAAGCAGAGCAGGATAGATTAGCTGCTCTATATAGGCAAGCTGGAAATTCATTAGGTAACTTGAGAAACACTTCATGGCGTTTCTTTAGACCATTTAGTAATACATATGAAGAAGCAAGGATAGATTTTGGAGATGGGAGTTATATTATCCAACAAAATCAACATGATTATTTTTATGCGAGAACCTATAGAGGGACATATCGTGTTTCTGGTGAAAATGTGATTTTTTTATCTTCAGATGGAGTGTATACATCAGGTATTATAACAGGAAATGCATTGGAATATGGGACCGGTGTGTTGGGTAACAGAAGAGTATTTAATCGAACATTCTAAAAATTATTTATTTAGGAGATTTATATGGAACAGAACATTATTAAAACGCTTAATGAAAACGAACTTGGACAATATGTTAGTATTTTTGAGGAAAATAAATTGAATTCTTTAGATTTATTATCAGATCTAACAGAAGATGATTACATAAAACTTGGAATTTCCTTAATGGGGGATAGGAAAAAACTATTAAAGATATTTAACAAAAATGATTTTTCTGAAAATACATCGAGAGTGTTACCAAAAAATGGACAATCAGTTTATGAACAAAATAACCAAATACCTATAGTAGCTCGCAAAGGTATGAGGATATGTAAAAGATGTGGAAATGAATATTCTATAGGATCAAAAAAGTGTACAAAATGTGGTGATCCTAATCCTATTCAATCAGGATTAAGACTTGCAATAGGTTTAGGAACAGTATTAATAATGGTACTTTTAGTTTATACATGTACTTTAATCCTTGGAATAGGTTAAATATATATTTTATTGATGGAGATCATATTATGGCATATGACTATGTTTCAGTAGCTGAAAAAGAGTTGGAACATTTGATTCAAATTTATTCCAATAAAATTGAAGATGGTTTAAAATTCCTTGACCATCAAAAAAAAACTGAAAGAGGATCTTTAGATGTATTATTTATTGATTCTGGAAATGCCTTAATTGTATCTGAAATAAAAGTGGTTGAAGACGATAATATGCTTTTCCAAGGGATTGATTATTATAGTGATGTAAATAAGGATATTGAACCTTTATCTCGATTGTATAATAAAATGAATAATAAAATTGATCCAACTCAAACTCCCCGATTAATGTTAATTGCACCGAGTTTTTCTATAAATTTAATTAAAAGGTGCACATGGATAGATATTCCTATCTCATTGTACACATTTAAATGTATTAAAATTGAAAATTCTGATGATATAGTTCCTATTTTTACTGAAATAACAATTCCTTCAAAAAATAAGCCAGTAATTGAAGTATATTCACAAGAAGATAGAATAAATTATATTAAGGATGATATTGTAAAAAATCGTTTTATAGATTTATTAAATCATGTAAAAGAAATTGATAATAAACGGATTACAGCAGATGCTGTAAAATATGATATTTCTGTAAAAGATTCTGGAAGAGTATTAGCATATTTTTGCCCAAGAAGAAATTTCTTTCTTGTAAATACTTATGATCATGATTCTGAATGGAAACCATTTAAAATAATTTCAGATGAAGATGTTTCTGAGATATATAATTTAATTAAAAATAATTTTGAAAAAACAAAAAATAAATCAACTTGATTTATTTAATTTAATTACAAATTACCATCTCAGCATAGTATTATGTGTACAAGCATAGTATTTCCCTGACACTTACCCCCGAATAATCTACAAAATTTTGATAAATTATATAATGTTCAAGGCAGGAGGGCAGGGACATATACTTTTAGTTTTGGTCTCTGGCAGTTGAATATAGAATAGCAAAATGTGGGCAACGTTGCCCACATTTTCCAAATATATCTAATTTGCCAAAAAGGTCTAATTGTAGGTTTTCTGTGTTAGGTGAATATGAAAATCGCTACAGTGTAGCGGAAGGTCTTAATTATCTTGATGCCAGATCCTTAATTGTTTCAATATCTAACGGATATCGATACAGACTCAAATCCAATTCACGGGAATAATTTTTACTTTATCTGTAAGCGGCAATACTTTGTCGTAGGTACATAAAAGAGCACCGCTGCCGATTTTAAGGGAAGGGAAAGCGGCTTCCAGCAGCCTGAATGCATAAACATCACTTACCACAGGGCTTGCGGTTTTTTTTATCTCCATAGGATATAATGTACCGTCCTGAAAAAAAAGAAGATCCACTTCTTCGGCTTTATCATTCCGAAAAAAGTATAGAGGAGCTTCCCTGCCGGCGTTGTAGTACGATTTCAGGATTTCTCCCACCACATAGGTTTCAAATATCTGTCCACTCATTGCCCCGTGTTGCAGGGTTTCGGGTGTCAGCCACTTACAGAGGTAACTGGCAAGTCCTGTATCCAAAAAATAGACCTTAGGGGTTTTTACCGTCCGTACCTTTAAATTCAAGGAAAAAGGCCGTAACAGATAGATAATATTGGAAGCCTCCAGAACAGAAATCCATTTTTTAACTGTCGGTTCACTTACTCCAATATCTCGTGCAACAGAGGCGATGTTGAGAAGCTGACCGGTACGGGCAGCAAGAATTGTCATGAAATTAACATAAGAAATATTATCTCCTACAGAGGAGAGCTTTTGCACATCCCTCTCGATATATGTTTTAAGATAGTCCGAATAATAGCCTTCCCGGTCCAAAGAAGAATTTAAGACAAGTCTGGGAAAAAATCCCCTGTGAATACGTTCCCATAATTTCCGGCTGTCTGGTTTTTTTGACTCTCTTTGTGAATTAAGATTTCTAGTTTTAATATATTCCTGGGTCGGAATAAAAGGCTCTATAAAATCATCGCCGTCCATTTCACGGGAAGAAAGCCCCAATAAATTCAAAACGGCGATTCTACCGGATAAGGATTCACTGACACCCTGCATAAGTTCAAACTTTTGAGAGCCTGCCATAAAATATTGCCCGTTGGTATTCTTATCTTTGTCAATTACCATTTTAATCCCCCGAAAAAGTTCGGGGGCATACTGTATTTCATCTATAAAAATAGGTGGTTTATTGTCATCAAGAAAACCCTGCATATCCTGTTTTATCGAGGCAAGCAGGGTAAGGTCATCCAGGGTGAATTGCGGAATGTCTTTAGCTGCCGAATTTTCAAGAAGAGTGGATTTTCCTACCTGTCTTGCACCGGTTACCAGTACCGTTTGATAGGTCTTTCCCCTCTGAAAAACCAGCTTCTCAATGTGCCTTTTTAAGTACATAACTGCTCCCTTGGCGGCGATCTAAACTATAACTTTATTTTACCGCACTATGAAAAAAAAGCAAGAGCCCAAGAATTACTGGATTTTACTGGTTTTTATTCAGATTAACTCGTGCATACTACTTGATTTGCACGAAATAGTGTAGTAAATTAAAGTAAGAGGTACAATATGGCTGATACTATAAATGTTACAATTAGGCTCGACAGGGAAGTGAAAGAAAGCGCTGAAAAAATGTTTAATGATTTTGGCATGAATCTGTCTACAGCATTCAATATATTCGCCCGCCAAGCTCTGCGTCAGGGTAAAATTCCCTTTGAGATTTACGACCCCTTTTACAGTGAAGAAAATCAGGCAGAATTAAAACGTAGAATAGAAGATGCTGAAGCGGGAAAAAACCTTACTATACATGAACTAATTGAGATTGATAATGAATAAAGTATGGCATGACAAAGCATGGGAAGACTATATACACTGGCAAACTCAAGAAAAAAAAACATTAAAGCGTATAAACGATCTTATTAAAGACATTGACCGGCAGCCGTTCTCTGGAATTGGTAAGCCGGAACCGCTTAAAGGAAACAAGCAAGGTTATTGGAGCAGGCGCATTGATGAAACAAACCGAATTGTATATAAGGTAACTGATAATCAAATTTTCATTGTTCAATGCGGTGGACACTACGAGGATTAAACCGGAGTTTTAATGGGCTGTCTGTCTAACGGAGTTAATATAGGGTGCCAATTGTAAAGCAAGAGCAGTTCCGCCTACAATATTAAAATTTCTCAAACTGGGTAAAATACAGAGTTGTTCTGCGATTTTTAAGAGATCGTGTTTTATACATTCGTATTGGGCATACCTTATTTTTGTCATATGACCAAAGTAAATGAGAGGGTAGAACCAGTTCCTTATCGGTAATTCCTACAGAATTTATGTCTGTCATTATATTAGTATACTATCGAAAATGGAGAAAAACAAGAATGTGGATATAACATTTGGCTCTCAGCCATTCGAAAAATGGGTCGGGCTCCCGGAGTAGCCTACCTATTGGGATGTGGCTTCTGCCTTTTTATTAACTATCTCAATAATTTTTTTTATACTTACAGGGTAAAAATCGTTCATATCAACACTTACATTAATTGCATTTGTGTGATTTATGCCAGGATAACATGGGAAAGTGAAAGAGAATAAAATCTTTGCCTTCATAAGTTAATATATGGTAATCCTTAATCCATTCAAATGCATTTGGATTAAATCTTGGATCAGATAGGTATCTTTCATGGTTGCCCTTAATTAGGTACTTCTTTCCGGCAAGTTTTGAAAGAATTTGATTTACTTCTATAATACCGCCCCTATATGAAAAATCTCCCAGAACATAAACCTCATCATTAGGACCAACATAACTATTCCATCTTTTTATCATTTCTTTATTCATTTCTTGCACGTTACTAAATGGTCTGTGACAACTGCCAATAATGTTTGCATGGCAAAAATGGTTGTCTGAGGTAAAGTAGATCATAATTATTTCCCCAGTTTAAATAATAAAATAGCTGCGGCTGCCATTTCAATAGTTGATGCGCTGCCGCTGACATAACCCACCCGCGAACCGTAACTGTTTTTAATATCGTTTCCGCTTATATAGCCCACTCTGCTGCCGTAAGTATCTTTTATATCATCACCGCTGAGGTAACCAACTCGTGAACCATATTTATCTTTAATATCGTTTCCGCTGATATAGCCTACTCTGCTGCCGTAAATATCTTTTATATCATCACCGCTTGAGTAACCAATTCTGGAACCGTAAATATCCTTGAAATCTGCTGCCATAGTTTCTCTCCAGTTTCATTTATATAAGACAGCCTTTACTGCCTCCTCCAGGCCGTGCCCGACCATGAGTAAGTCCCTGCACTGCGTCCCTGGGAATTGTAGTAAGCGGTAAAATTGTTGGGAAAGACAAAGGCGGTGTCGAGATTTGCTCCTATGGTGATGCTGGTTAGTTGGTTGTTCATAAATGCACCCACCCCAATGAAAGTAACACTGTTAGGGATGGTAATACTGGTCAGTTGATTGAATTCGAAGGCCATACTTCCGATGTAAGTAACACTGTTGGGGATGCTTACGCTAGTTAAACGGTTAAGAGCAAAAGCATGATCTCCGATGTAAGTAACGCTATTGGGGATGCTTACACTGCTTAGCTGGCTCCCTCGGAACGCTCTATAATCAATGGCTCTCACAGGTCTTCCGTTTATCTCCGCCGGAATTGTTACAGCCTGGCTGTTTCCGGTATAGCCTTCAATAGTTACTTCGTCCCCTATAATATACCACTCAAGACCGTCCGGTGTTGTTCCGAATTCTATGTCTATTGCAAGGGCATTGGTTGTTAAAAAAAATGTCAAAACCAGTATGACCCATATTTTTTTGTTGATGTTCATTTTTGTTTCCTTTTACATATCTATATCATATTCAGCGGACAGCATCAAGGAATTACTTTCTTCCCATGTACAATTGGAAAGTATTACTCTCTTTGATTTTTCCGCCGTGTTTAATTATCGCCTTCCTTATTCCCTCATATAAGGCGGTTCTGTTTTCATCTGGCAGGTGCCTGTGATCTGAAAGTGTATTAAGGAGCATTATGTATTCATCGGCATCGAGCAGCCAGGATTTTTCGTAAAGATTTGTTGTAATGCCGGTAAAACCAAACTCGGCAAGGTCATGGAAGCCGAACCTGTGAAGTATTTGCGATGGCGAGCCATACTCATCTTTTACCGGTCTTGTGCTTGATTTATAATGAAGGCGGTAAAACTTTTCATAAAGATTTTGAATTTCCTCATAAAGTTCATCGCCATCGGCAGGTATGAAATTATAACGGAATAGGGCAAACACGCCGCCTTCTTTTAAAAGGTTGAATGCTTTTGGACAGCCAATATTGGGATCTACCCAGTGGAAGGCACTGGCTGCATATATTAAATCATATTTTTCGTTTTCCAATTCTGCATCTTCAAAGCTGCTGACAATTGTACGGAATCCTTTGTAATTCATGAATTTATTCTGTAAAAAATCTGCCATGTTATATGAAATTTCCACGGCAGTTACATTATATCCTGCTTCAAGAAAGGGAGTTGTTGCTTTTCCTGTTCCCGCACCTATTTCTAGTGCTTCTTTACCCCCGGCGAGAGGTTGTAGATTTCCATTTGTTTTTGAATAATCCAAAATGTCTGAAAATAATTCTTTTGGATAGTTTGGTCTTATTTTATCATAATTTTCTGTTATATCGTTAAAATGTTCTCTTTTTTCTTTTTCCCATCCTGTTGTATGTTTTTCTTTCATATTTTCAATGTATATCACTTTAGAATAATATGCCAATACCTTAAAAGAACAACATACCCCGTTGCTTGCGGTGGGGTTGTTGATTTATAATCAATAAAAATAAGGAGTGCACTTGTTAAGTATTGGACGGAAAATACTTGAGTACAGAATGAAAAACAGATTCTCCCAGGAGATTTTGGCCGAGAAGCTGGGTGTATCAAGGCAATCTGTATCCAAATGGGAACTTGGAATGGCCTTGCCCGAGGTGGATAAAATTATAGCCATGAGTAAATTGTTCTCGGTCAGTACCGATGATTTACTGTCAGTCAGGAAAAACCCTTCCGGTACTCAAAGAAAAAACCAATTGCATTTTGGTATGTATTTAATCGTGAAAAATTTTAAGGAATCGCTGTATTTTTATGAAATATTTCTGTCCATGCGTGCGGCTAAAATAGCGCATAACACTTTTGCGCAATTCTTTTTTGACGGGATTTATTTGTCCATAATGAATGAATCAAACCTGAAAGGTCATGATTATTCAGGAAGCGGGGATCATAAATTTGCTTTAAACTTTTGGGTTAGTGATTTAAAGGCCGAATATGAAAGGGTAAAAAACCTGAATATTGGTGAAATTACCAAGATAAGACAGGTACATGCGAATTACCATTATTTTAATTTATATGATCCGGACAGCAATGTAATCGAGATTACAGGAAACTATAGAAAGAGGGTTGAATGAAGGGTCAAAAGCCGGCAAATTGTCAAAGCCGGCAGGGAATGTTTATACAATGGGGGTTCTTGTTTCCGCAACCACAGGTTGACAAAAATGTAAACTATAGTTGGTTTTAATCCTGCTGCTTTTTTTGTAGAATCGAAATAAATAGGAGAAAAAATTATGGAAAATATCTGTCAATCTTGTGCTACACCTTTTGAATATGCAAAACCGGGAAAAAATGCCGATGGCTCGGACAACAAGGACTATTGTGAACATTGTTTTAAAGACGGGGAGTTCATACACCCCGGAGAGACAATGGAGGGCGCAATAGAATCCTGCATTCCTTTCAGGGTGCCGCATGTGTATCCCGATGCCGATGCGGCACGTAAGGATATGCGTGAGTTTTTCCCGACTTTAAAACGCTGGGCAAAAAAATAGATCCGTTACGCGCCATGGCAGCTTGTAAACTCTAATCAGTCAATCTTAAACTTCTGAACTTCCGTCATTAATTTTTCGGCTGTTTCACGGTTTTTGTTTGTTAAATCATTAATATGATTTACTGCCGTGTTAACCTGATCCGCACCGGAAGCCATCTCGTTCATGCCGCCTGTTATTTCCTGGGTGGATTTTTCAAGATTGTTCGCCTCGCGCATAACTTCCTTGGCGCCTTCAAGCATTTCCATAGAGCCGCCTTTTACCTGTTGGGTGGTCTCATTAAGGTGGCCGATGGATTCAAGAATCTGCTTGCTTCCCTGACCCTGCTCTTCCATGGAGTTGCGGATATTTTCTTCCTGTTCTGCAACGGTTCTTACTCCGCTATCTATTGCCTCAAATCTTTTTAGTACATTGTCAGCAGACAGAATAATTTTGTCGATTGAACTTTTGATCTTCTTTAACACGGTGCTGATTGTCTTTGACTGTTCACTGGAATTTTCCGCCAGCTTACGGATCTCCTCGGCAACTACAGCAAAGCCTTTGCCTGCCTCTCCTGCATGAGCCGCTTCGATAGCTGCGTTCATCGAAAGAAGATTGGTCTGGCTTGCAATATTTTCCATAACAGAATTTATTTCCAAAAGCCCTTCGGATTCTTTCGCAATTTCCTGTATGTCCGAAGCTACATCCTGTAAACCTGTGCGCCCAAGTTCAGAAGCTTCTGTAAGTTTTTCTACATTCTCGGAGTTCCTGATCAATGTTTGTGTAACCGACTGTATATTGGCAAGCATCTCTTCTATGGCAGAAGATGACTGTGAAACACTGGAAGTCTGCACTTCCACATGCCCGTTGAGTTTATTTATGTTAGTCGTTATCTGTTCCATGGTTGCATTGGTTTCGGTTACAGAGGCACTCTGGTTTATCATGCTCTGTTTACTATTCTGTATATTGGCAGTTATCTGGTTCATGGCTGCGGCAGTTTCATTCATATTACTGGCAAGGTCAGAACTCATGTCAGTGATAACCTTGGTCTCCATAATGACATGCCTGATCATACTCATTATTTTTTCCATGGTTATATTAAATGACCTTGATACACTTGCAATTTCGTCCTTGCCTTTATCAAAAAGTCTGGGCGTTAAATCTCCGGTAGAGACTTTTTCAAAAGCATTGTTTAAAAGACCAATAGGCCCGCTTATCATACTGGATATATAAATTGCCAAAAAGATTGTAGCACCGAATGCGATCGCCAGCGCAATAATAATTAAGGTTAAAAGAGTCCTGGACAGCTCTCCTGCACTAAAGGATAACAATTCTGCATTCCCAACCAGAATGTTAAAACAGCGGGTAAATTTTTCCAGAATCTGGTCACTGTATATAATACAGCGCTCAAGGTTAATGACGATGGTTGGTATATCCGCCGTTTGGGAAGCCGCATATATGGAAAGGACAACAGGTGTTAGATTATTTTCATATATCAATCTGGCTTCCTGAAAAAGCTGCCTCGCTTCATCGTCTGTTATTAAAGTCAAATAAGAATCCATATGAGTTTCCATTATAGTCAGCAATCCCACGATGTATTGGAACTCTGATTCCACCTTGGTTAAATTCCCGGATAAAGATGCAATAATCATCTCTCGTACATGTATCCTTGCGGTAAGCAGGTATTCTTCAACCTTGGCCATCTCCGGCATTGTTAAGACTATGCTTTCATACATATAAGTACCCGAATCATCGATTCTCTGCATACCTATAATGCCTATAGTACCCACTGCCATAGCAAGCAAGGCAACAATCATAAAACTAAAAATAAGCTTTGCACGTACCTTCATGTTTTTCATAAGATGCTCCTTGGATGTTGATCGGTTTTATTTAGTAAATGATAAGGGAAATTTGGTAAATTTGCAAATTTAAAAAGAGTTTTATGTTTTATGCCAGGTATAAAATACCATGCATTCTATTCTATCTTGAATTTCTGAACTTCCGTCATGAGTTTGGCTGCGGTTTCACGGTTCTTGTTGGTTAATTCATTGATATTGTTTACCGCAATGTTTACCTGATCCACGCCTGTTGCCATTTCGTTCATTCCCCCCGTAATTTCCTGAGTGGTCTTTTCAAGATTGTCCGCCTCGCGCATCACTTCCTTTGCTCCTTCGAGCATTTCCATGGAGCCGCTTTTGACCTGCCCTGTGGTTTCATTAAGATGGCCGATGGATTCAAGAATCTGCTTGCTTCCCTGTCCCTGTTCTTCCATGGAGTTACGGATATTTTCTTCCTGTTCTGCAACTGTCTTTACACCGGAATCAATGGCCTCGAATTTTTGAAGTACGTTGTCCGTGGATTGGGTTATCTTGTCAATGGAACTTTTTATTTTCTTTAATACCGAACTGATGGTCTTTGACTGCTCGCTCGAATTTTCCGCAAGCTTGCGAATCTCGTCTGCTACAACCGCAAAGCCCTTGCCTGCATCTCCTGCATGAGCCGCTTCGATAGCTGCATTCATCGAAAGAAGATTGGTTTGACTGGCAATATTTTCCATAACCGAGTTGATCTCCAGAAGACCCTCGGACTCCCGTGCAATCTCCTGAATATCTGTAGATACTTCCTGAAGTCCCGTGCGTCCTACATCGGAGGCTTCTGTTAGCTTATCTACATTATCCCGGTTTTTTACCAGTGTCTGCGTAACCGATTGAATGTTGGCAAGCATTTCTTCGATTGCAGAGGATGATTGTGCAACACTGGAACCTTGAACTTCCACATGATCGTTTAGCTTGTTTATGTTAGTCGTAATTTGTTCCATGGTTGCATTGGTCTCGGTTACAGATGCACTCTGGTTGATCATGCGACCTTTTACGCTCTGTATATTGGCGGTAATCTCATTCATTGCGGCGGCAGTTTCTGTCATGTCGTTTGCAAGATTCGAACTTAGCTCGGAAATAACCTTGGTCTCATTGCTGACATGGCGAATCAGGATTTTAATTTTTTCAAGGGTCAGGTTAAAGTAGCGTGCCATTCTGCCAAGCTCGTCTTTGGAAGTAACGTTAATGGTCTGGGTAAGATCGCCGTCACCCTGGGAAATATTCTTGAGTGTTTCTGTAACATCGACAATGGGCATGGTCATATAGTGAAGGGCAGCAAACACAATTAGAGTTGCAATTATAACTGCTGTGGCTGCAATAATTATGGTAAACGTGAGCATCCTGTTTACGCCCCTTGTTATGTATGAATCCATGGATACAAGCATTACCGACCAGCTTGTATCAGAATAGCCTATGTTGAAGGGAAGTATAATGATTTCTACCATATCATCAAGGACGGGAGAAAATGTTCTTTGACGAAATGTTCTTCCTTCCAGTACTGCATTATTTGCATCCTGTATTTGATCGCCGAATATTGTTTCTACATCGATGAGCATGTTTCCAACCCGGGTAGGAACCATGTGACCCAAAATCATACCGTTATTCGCAAAGATGGTCATGGCGGCTAATTCATCATGGTCATTGAGTACTTCCAGAACCAGGGGCTGTATCGCGTCTATAAGCAAAAGACAGCCAACTATACCCACAGTTTCGTTGGTGTCCGGGTTTATAATGGGAACCCTCATGATGAATGCATGGGTGTCTCTAGTGCCGACTCTTCTGGGCATTGGGTTGTCTACTATATTGCTTTTGGAAGCAGAACCTGTTATATGAGCCATGGCATTTGCAATTTCTGAATCTATAACCGTGCGGCCTTCTATCTCGCCGGACTCTCTTGTATATAGCATGGCGTACTGACCGGCGGCAGTGGATCCCGGCTGGCCGGTAAAGTTTTCGTCCATGCCGTCAATGGCATTGGGTCTCCATACCGTAAAAACGGCTGCCCATATCGGCTCTTCTTCCAGGGTGCTTTGCAGCATATCGTCATAAATCTCCCGCCGCCGTTCCGGAGCAAGACCTGTATAACCCTGCATTATATTTGCCAATGTTTGCAGTGCCCGCACATGGCCATTTTGACGGCTCTGCCAGAACTCGGCCTGCTCCCTTGCCAGATAATACTTGCTTTGAAGACTCAACTCCCTGCTTATGCTTGAAGCCTGATTCATCAGCATGAAGGAGATTCCAACTACAACAGAAACCACAATGATGATCACCATAATGCTAAGCTTGAATTTAATTTTCATCAGACTTCTCCTTTTTTATTGATTTTTTTTCATGGGGTTTTTTTGATGTTTTTTATTAGTGAGTTAAGTTTTTCGTAGGCGTTTTCTGTTTCCCTGATAATTTCCTGCAAAATTTCTTTTTTTGTTGGCTGTTCAACAAGAAAATCAATCAATTCTTCGTCAAGTTTAGTCAGACTGTCCAATAAATTAATTTTAGGATCTGGTTTTGCTGATAATTCCGGTTGGTCTGTATCATTTTCTTTACTGGTTATCGTTACACAGAGGGGCTGTTTGGTTTTTGTCATTTTTTCATAATCTCCTTTTTTAACTGAAATAGCCTGAATTTGAAAGAAAATTATATTTTTCTATAGCAAATAGCTACATATTATTATTTATATAGCCGTTAGCTCTTTGTGTCAATAGCTTTAAGCCATATATAATTCCATACAAAGCATAAAGATAGATATATGACAGAGTTGAGAAAAATACTTAGTGCAAATATGAAGGCCTATAGAACGGAACTTGGCTATTCGCAGGCCAAGCTGGCTGAATTGGTCGATACTGCAACCAATTATATTGCCCAAATAGAAAACGGAAAGCGATTTCCAACCGATACAATGCTGGAAAAGATTGCTTCAGCTCTTCAGAAAAATGCTCATGAATTATTTTCTGTTGTCCATTATGAAAGGAAGATTAAAAGGGATTGGCAATTTCAAATCCTTTCTGATATTGAAAACCTGATTCGTTCAAGAATGTCCAAAATAAATGATGAATCGATTAATAATGGTTCATTGTACAGTAATTAAAAACCCAATATACTATTCCAATGCGAAATAGATTGACAGATGAGCTTGCCGTCTGCGGACTTAATGCGGTAATTGCTCTTGCAGAATATAATCCCGATAATATTAACCGCCTCTTTTTAAGAAAGGACAGGCTGGAGATTTTTTCGGATCTGTGCAGGGATCTGGCTGAAAGAAAGAGGCCATATAAGTTCTGCGAAGATGAGGAGCTGGAGAGAATCTGCAAGTCTGTACATCATCAGGGTGTTGTTGCCATGATTTACATGCCTGTCGTTGAAAGCATAAATGGCGATGAGCTGCGCGAATGGGCGGACAATGGAAGTACCGGCCTTGTCTTGCACAGCATTGGCAACGATCATAATCTTGGCGCAATTGTCAGAGCCGCAGCTTTTTTTGATGTAAAGTATATCATCCTTTGTGAGGATGGTTATGACGGTTATGAGGCCGGAATAAGCACAAGCAGTTATAGGGTTGCCGAGGGAGGAATGGAGCATGTTGAAATTCGTTCTGTAAGAAATTCAGCAGCCTTTCTTCGCGATGCTTCAAAGCTCCTTGTGACAATAGCTACGGATATTAGGGCGCGCCAGAAGATCGGCAGCCTGCCAAAAATCATCGAAGAAAAGAAAGCATCCCGTTCCGGAATTGCACTCGTCCTTGGGAATGAGGAAGAAGGTCTCCCGGATGAGATCATGAATGCCTGCTCTGTTCTTGTCCGTATTCCCGGCACTGGTCTTATGGAAAGTTTGAATGTGGCACAGGCTGCTTCACTTTTTATGCACAGGATCTTTGAGCTCTAATAGTGCAATTGAAATTTAAATCTTTCTTCTATATATTGATATAATGGACGATCCGATAGAGGAAAAAGACAAAGACGGCAAAGACGACAAAAACGAATACTTTTATCCGCTTGGAGAGGGCGGTCCCAGAATTCCGCGTATCAAGCCGCCTTTTGGGGGGTGGAAACTCACATTTGCCTATGTCCTGATTCTGTCCATTGGAATAAGTCTTTTTAATTTTATTTTCATGGGGCGCGATAATCCCACAATCGATTTTTCTGATTTTAAAGCGAAAATAGCCAGCGGAGAAATCAAGCGGGTGGAAATTCGCGAATCTATTTTTACCGGTTTTACGGTGATGGAAAATGAGAGCGGCCGGAACTTTGGCATTCCGGAAATTACATATAGAACGGTTCCAATTAACGATCCGGAATTTATCACCCTAATGGATGAGATGAATGTCTCCTACTATGCCGTTACGGGCAATAATGGCGCCTTCCTTAATATTCTTATTTCGTGGATCATTCCCTTTGTTTTTTTCATCATTACATGGCGATTCATAATGAAGCATCTTGGAAATATGGGCGGTAATGTACTTTCTGTCGGGCAGAATAAATCCATCATTGTTGCCGAGGGCGGCATCCTTACAAAGTTTTCCGATATAGCCGGTGTGGACGAGGCGAAAGAAGAATTGGTGGAAGTTGTCGAATTCCTTAAAAACTCAAAAAAATATACAGAGATTGGCGGAAAAATTCCCAAGGGCGTACTGCTGGTCGGGCCGCCCGGAACCGGAAAAACCCTGCTTGCAAGAGCGGTTGCAGGGGAGGCCGAGGTTTCCTTCTTTAGAATCTCCGGCGCGGAATTTGTGGAAATGTTTGTCGGTGTTGGAGCTGCCAGGGTCAGGGATCTTTTTAAACAGGCAAGGGACAAGGGCGGCGGAATAATTTTTATTGATGAGCTTGATGCGATCGGCAAAACCCGTATTAACAGTATTTCCGGCGGAAACGATGAGAGGGAGCAGACCTTAAACCAGCTCCTTGTCGAAATGGATGGCTTCGATTCGGGCAGCAATTTGATCATCCTTGCCGCGACAAACAGGCCTGATGTCCTTGATCCTGCTCTGCTTAGACCCGGCCGCTTTGATCGCCAGATCCTTGTTGACAAGCCTGACTTAAAGGGCAGGGAAGCAATTCTCGAAATCCATTCAAAAAATGTACTCAAAGATTCCACTGTGGATCTGGAGGCCATTGCCCGCATAAGTTCCGGCTTCTCCGGTGCCGACCTTGCCAATATTGTTAACGAGGCTGCACTTCTTGCGGTTAGGGCGGGCAGGAAGCAGGTTTCCCAAAAAGATTTTAACGAGGCCATAGAAAAAACTGTTGCCGGTCTGCAGAAAAAAACCCGGGTACTAAAACCGCGCGAAAGGGAGCTTACCGCTTATCATGAGGCAGGTCATGCTCTGGTTGCCGCCTATACACCCAATGCCGATCCCATTCAAAAAATATCGATCATCCCAAGAGGTTTTGCACTTGGCTATACGATGCAGCTTCCCACCGAGGATCGCTATACAATTACAGCCTCCGATCTTCTCGGACGGATTGATGTGCTCTTGGGCGGCCGCATTGCCGAGGAAATGATCTCCGGCGAATACTCCACCGGCGCCGCGAATGATCTTACCAAGGCGGCTGACATCGCCCGCAAAATGATCACCGACTACGGCATGAGCGAGCGTTTCCGCAATGTCGCGCTTACCTCCCGCGGCATGACCATGACAGGGCAGGAAAATAATGATCCTCTCTTCCATAGGGAATATGCAGAAAGCACCCAGCAATATATTGACGAGGAGATCGCCAGAATCATCGATGCCGAGTACCAAAAAGCACTTGGCATACTGCAAAAACACCGTATCGTACTCGATAAAGTGGCATCCGCACTTCTTGATAAAGAAACCCTGGACGGAAAGGAATTTTGTGCCCTGTTGGAAGAGCCTGCCCTATACACCGTAAATGATATCTTTGTTTAAACTCTCATCCCTGCCTCGTTCTCAAAAACTCCGTAAGGCGGCGAACCTTATCAGGGCAGGGGAGCGGCGGCTATTTGCCCTGACCAATGTTGAACTGGATTACTTTGCAAGGCTTATAGATCTCCTGCTTGATGATGGAAAATTCCCGGAAATTGCTTCCGGGGCTTTAAAGGATTTCCGAGATCTCCTTGTTAAAATCAGCTCTGGCTCCTGCGGCACTGGTTATAATCTCGAAGAAGGATTGGCTCTCCGCCGCGGTTTTAACACTGTGTATCAGCTCATACTTTTGGAAACCGGAAAATTCCAGGCGGACTGGGATTTTTATGAGCCGGACGGAAAACTCGATCCTGCCATGAGACAATCCTTTCCCGGCATGCAAATCTACCTTGAAGATATTCGCTCTCCCTATAATGTGGGTTCTATGTTCAGAGCGGCTGAATCTTTTGGTGCCGCAAAAATCTGGCTCTCTCCCTTTTCTGCAAGTCCAAAGCATAAGAGGGCTGAGCGTACTGCGATGGGCTGTGTGGACATTCTCCCATGGGAGCAGTTGAGTTTTAATCCCTTTGACGGGCATGACAACTTGGGTGCCGGAAAACCACCTGGTCTTGCCGGCCCTTTCTTTGCTCTGGAAACCGGAGGAATAGCCCTAAAGGATTTCCAGTTTCCTAAAGAGGGTGTGCTGATAGCAGGTTCCGAAGAGCTGGGTGTCAGCCCCGAAGCTCTGTCTGTATGCGATTCCTCCCTTGGAAGGGTGAGCATTCCCAGCTATGGGGCAAAGGGCTCGTTAAATGTGTCAGTGGCTTTTGGAATAGTCATGCAGGCCTGGGCGGCTGAATATTGCCATTCATAATAAACCCTATTTCACCAGAATAAAAAATTTGCTATAATTGAAGTAAATACATTGTCATACATAATTCTTTACTGCACATGTAATTCCCGGAGGTTTTTTTGGTAAACGATAGTACCATTAATAGGTTAAATCTTATGGCGTTGAAGCTGCGTTTTAATGTTCTGGAAATGATCGGCAGGAACAATACCGGACATTTGGGCGGCTCTTTTTCCCTTGCAGAGACAATGGCTGTTCTTTACTTTCACAGCATGAACATTGACGGCAAAAAGTCCGCCGACCCGCGAAGGGACAGGCTGCTTTTGTCCAAGGGTCATGGTGTGTTAATCCAGTATGCGGCTCTCTGTGAGAAGGGTTTCTTCCCGCGGGAGGAGCTTAAAAAAGTAAAAACCCTTAAGGGTCTGCTTCAGGGGCATCCTGACATGAGCATTCCCGGGATCGAAGCTGTTACCGGTTCGCTTGGTCAGGGGCTTTCAATAGGGCTTGGGATGGCACTTGCTTTCAGGATGGACAAAAATCCGGCAAGGGTCTTTGTGATTATGGGAGACGGAGAACAGAGTGAAGGCCAGCTTTGGGAGGCCTCCATGGCTGCGGCGAATTACAGGGTCTCCAACCTGACGGCCTTTATTGACTGGAACCGGGTACAGGCGACAGGGCCCACAGAGAAAATTTTTGACATTCCGAATCTGGCAGAAAAGTGGTCTTCCTTTGGATGGGAGGTTATGACGGCTAACGGTCATGATCCTGCAGCCATTATCGATGCTATCGATCAAAGCAAAAAAATAAAAAACAAACCCTCGCTCATTATTTTGGATACGATAAAGGGAAAGGGGCTTTCCTTTGCCGAAGGGAATGCAGCTTTTCATAACGGACTTATTGATGATGCCACATACGAATTGGCTATTCGGGAGCTGGAAGCAGCCGGGCTGAAGGTTGCCGGAAGAAAGCCTGTAGCGGAAAGAGCAGGGCTGAAGCCTGGGCTGAAAGCGGCAGGTAGCAAGTCCAAAACAGCAAAGGCAGAGAGCGATGCGAGGCAGGGCAATAAATGAAAAACTTAAAAATGGAAAACCTTAGAAGAGCATATGGCAATGCCCTAATCGAAGAAGGAAAAAAGAATAAGAGCATAGTTGTACTGGAAGCAGACCTTGGCAAGTCTACAATGTCATTCATGTTTCAGGAAAAATTCCCCGACCGCTATTTTGAGATGGGCATAGCAGAGCAGAACATGACTTCCACGGCGGCAGGGTTTGCGCTTGCCGGTAAAATTCCTTTTACAGGAACCTTTGCGGTTTTTGCAGCAGGCAGGGCATATGATCAAATCAGGTGCTCAATTGCAATTCCAAAAGCCAATGTGAAGATAATCGGTTCCAGTTACGGCCTCTCCGATTATGGAGACGGCAAGACTCACCAGTCTGTGGAGGATGCAAACATAATAAGAGCCATGCCGAACATGGTCGTTCTTAATCCTGTTGACGCCGAAGAGGTGAGAAAAATTGTTCCCGTAATTGCCTCTTATAATGGACCTGTTTATTTAAGAATCACAAGGAACGACCTTCCCGTTTTTACTTCTCCCAAGGGTGAATTTAAAATTGGTAAGATATATCCCATTAGGGCAGGGAAGGACATTGCAATTTTTGCAAGCGGCGTAATGGTAAGCAAGGCGATGGAAGCTGCAGAAAAGCTTTCGGCCTTAAAAATTTCCGCCCAGGTGCTGAATGTAAGTACCCTAAAACCCCTTAATAAAAACGAGATATTAAAATATTCAACGGGAAAGAAAGCCGTTCTTGTTGCAGAAGAATCCGTAAAGACGGGAGGGTTAGGCGAAAGCATTGCTTCCATTCTTATGGAAAGCGGTTTTATGGGAAAGCCCGGGAGTAAGGCGAAATTTGGCATAATTGCGATTGACGATGCTTTCGGTCGATCTGCACTGAATTATGATGAGCTTCTTTCAATGTATGGTCTATCATCTGCACACATATATAAACAGGCTGTTAAGTTAGTTAAGCCGGGGAGAAAATAAAGTAAGAAGTAAATAAGGAAACAAAAAACAAAAAGTAAGGAGTAAGAAAATGGCAATTATCGGTTTTATAGGTCTTGGAATAATGGGCAGACCCATGGCAATCAATCTAATCAAGGCAAATCATAAACTGGTTGTTTATGACAAGTTTGCTAAATTTAATGATCTTGTTTCTCTAGGTGCAGAAGGTGCCTCTTCCAACAAGGAGGTTGCTTCCAAAAGCGATATTATTATCACAATGCTGCCGAACTCTCCCCATGTAAAGGAAGCGATCCTCGGCGCAGGCGGCGTTGTAGAGGGTGTAAAATCCGGGGCAATTGTTATAGACATGAGCTCCATTGCGCCTGCGGTGTCACAAGAAGTGGGCGCAGCATTAAGGGAAAAAAAGGTTGCCTTTCTTGATGCACCCGTTTCCGGCGGAGAGCCCAAGGCAATTGACGGAACCCTTGCGATAATGGTCGGCGGAGAGAAAGCTGTTTTTGAAAAGGTTAAACCCATTCTTGAAAAAATGGGATCTTCTGTCGTTCTTGTGGGAGATATAGGAGCCGGAAATGTTACAAAGCTGGCTAACCAGATTGTAGTTGCGCTTAACATTGCCGCTGTTTCGGAGGCCTTTGTTTTGTCTACACGCGCCGGAGTGAACCCCGAAGCTGTTTTTGAAGCGATTAAGGGCGGCCTTGCCGGTTCCACCGTAATGAACGCCAAAATACCAATGATACTTGACGGTAATTTCAAACCGGGATTCCGCGTAGAACTGCACATAAAGGATCTTCAGAACGCACTGGATACGGCTCACGAGCTGTCCGTTCCCATTCCGCTTACGGCATCCGTTATGGAAACCCTTCAGGCTTTAAAGGTGGACGGTTTGGCAACATCCGACCATAGTGCCATTATACGCTATTACGAGAAACTTGCAAAAACAGAGGTTAGAAAGTGAAGGGTGGAGTGAGCCTTCGCGTATCTGGCTCTTGCCGGCTCGGCACTCGCGTGGCAGGAATGGTCGTGTGGGCAGTTTCCGGCTCTTGCCGGTCTGTCCCAGCCATGGCTGGGCAGGCAATGTCCGGGGAGCCACTATGAGTGCCAAGGGAACACGGCTGAAAGGTAAAATAGCTCTCATAACCGGCGGCGCGCAGGGTCTGGGTGCCTCCATGGCCTGCCGCTTTGCAGAGGAAGATGCTGTTGTATTTATCGGCGATCTTAACGAAGGGGCTGCCGAAGCCACACTTACGGAAATTAAAGCGGCAGGCGGAAAGGCATTTTTTGTTAAACTGGACGTAACATCCGAAGAGAGCTGGATAAATGCAATGAGAGCCGTTACAGGCGAGTGCGGCAGGCTCGATATTCTTGTAAATAATGCAGGTATAAATATCCGGGAGCCCATTGAAGAAATGAAAATGGAAAGCCTGGATGCAATGATGGCTGTAAACATTAAGGGGCCATTTCTGGGTTCCAAGCACTGTATTCCTGTTATGCGCAATAACGGCGGAGGTTCCATTATTAATATGTCTTCGGTCTGCGGTTTGATCGGACACCGTTATACCACAGAAGCCTATACCGTTACAAAGGGAGCCATAACACTGCTTACAAAGACAATAGCCGTGCGTTATGCCAAAGACAATATCAGATGCAATTGCATAAATCCGAGTACCGTAAATACTCCTCTTACTGAAGAGTTATTCAAAATTCCAGGCAGAAGGGAAGAAAGAATAGGGGAAGTTCCGCTGGGCCGTCTTGCCACGGCCATGGATGTTGCAAATGCCGCACTCTTTCTTGCTTCGGACGAAGCGGCCTTTATTAATGGTATTGCCCTCCCGGTGGATGGAGGAACTACAGCAGATTGATGACAGGAGGAATCAGGCTGCATTAATGCGCCTTGTGATTTTCAAGAGATGGAATTCCAGGATTTATCTACTGTATTTAAACCTTTTTTATTCTCGGGGCTTTCAGAAGATGAAAGAAATGCCGTCCTGGAACATATAGAGATTGTAAAATATAAAAAGGGCGATATTCTTTTTTCGCCCGGAGAAAAAGCCGAACATATTTACTTTTTGCAAAAAGGACAGGTGCGGATTTTACGCCCCTCAGAAGACGGAAGCGAAGACGAGATAGCACTTTTTGCGCATAACGATGTAATAGGAGATTTCGATTTTGCCCGGGGAGCCGATTACGATGTAAGAGCCGTAGCTGTGGAAGATTCATCCATTGTTGTCTTTCCTGCATGCGGCATAAATATGGGCGACCTTGCATTGGAAATGCCCCAAACCATATCCAAAATTCTCTTGAATTCGGCAAGTATCGTTATTTCAAGAATAAAGGAGACACGGAATCTTGTTATAGACAGGGTGTCCTGGGTTAATGAGCTGCAGCGTCAGGTGCACGAAGATCCCGGAACAGGCTTGTGGAAACAGAGCTTCCTGAATGAGGATATTAACCGGATACTGGAAAGTCCATCGGCTCTTATTATGTTAAAACCGGATCGTTTTAAGATTCTTGTAGATTCTCTTGGTCATGAAGCAGGAGATGTCGGCATGGTAAAAATAGCCGCCATTTTAAAGGACATTACAAGAATGCATGGCAGGGGGTGGGCCATGAGATTCAGGAGTAACGAAACCGGAATATTAATTCCGGGCTGTGACGAAGTCCTTGGAGAATCCATTGCAAACAGCCTATATTCGGAAATTGCCGGTATTCCGCCCGTGCCTTTGTCTCCCTCCGGCAGAATGTCCGAAGGCAAAACGACCGAAGGTGAAACGGATGTATTAAAAATTTATGAGTTTTCCGGAACTGTTGCCTGGGGAATATGGCCGCAGGATGAATACACATGGGAAGTTTTTTTTGGCGGTGTCTACGATCTTCTGATGGAAAGCTGGAGAGAAGGCGGAAACAGAACTGTTCGTTATGTGCAAAATAAAGGGCATATAAAATGAATACCCGTGTAGAGGAGATGATCCGGAAGTCACTTTTATTCGAAGGTATTTCAATGCGGGATTTTTACCCTGTTGCAAACCTTTTTAATCCCTACCGGGTACAGAAGGGGGATGTAATCTTCCAGGAAGGTGCGGAAGGCAATGAAATGTATATCCTTATTTCCGGCAAAATTGACGCATGGGTAGGCCTTTCACGGGGTGTTCAGCACCAAATGTTTGAAATAATACCCGGAGACTTTTTCGGCGAAATGTCCATAATTGCAAAAGAGAGCCGATCTGCCACCCTAATAGCCGCAATGGATTCGGAATTAATGGTTTTAAAAGCCAGTGATTTCTTTCGCATAATTTTTGAACGCCCCATGATTGCTTTCAGAATTCTTTCGAATATAAGAAAAGTTCAGAATACCTGGCTGGAGCAGACATCTGTCTACCTAAGCGACCTGATGAGATGGGGCGAGACTGCAAGACGCCGTTCAATTATTGATGAGCTGACAGGTCTTTACAACAGGCGTTTTCTGGATGAATCCGGCAACGGACGCTTTTCCCAGGGAGCTGTCGGAATAAGATCTATGTCTCTATTAATGATGGATCTGGACAAAATACATATAATAAATGAGAATCATGGAATGGAAGGAGGCGACAGGGTTTTTGTCTCCATGGGAAATATTCTGCGTTCAACTTCCAGACCGACCGATATATGCGCAAGACTTGCAGGAGATGAGTTTGCAGTGCTGCTTCCCGATACTTCCTTAAACGAGGCCTGCAGTGTAGCGGAAAGGATTCTAAATGCCGCGTCCATAAGGATTGTTAATGTTCCAAAGGAGCCGGGTTCTGCAGAAACTGTCGAGGTAATTGTTCCAACGAGCATTGGCATAGCGGCCGCGCCGCTTCATGCGGATAACTGGGGAGACCTTGTAAATGCAGCCGATGCAGGTCTGCGTCAGGCGAAAGAACTGGGAAGGAATAGGGTAGAAATTTTTGGAGGTTTTAAATGAAAATTACGGGAATTAACATCATTAAAAGAACATGCAGTTTCAAGCGAAAGTATTTTACCGAAACAAGGCAGGTAAGCCAGCTTGATGCCTGGGATGAATTTGCTTTCAAGGAATTTACCCCTTCTACCGTAAAACCCGGAGAAAGCGAAACCAGAACAGGTTACTTTATAGAAATAAATACAGATGAAGGAATCAGCGGGCAGTACGGCATTGTCGAATGCAAGCCGGAGTTATACGCAATTATGGACGGACTCCGCGATTATGTTATCGGACGCGATCCGATGGATAATAGGATGATCTGGGATATAATGAGCCGCTATGACCGTCATTCAAGAAGCGGTCTTATGATGATGGCAATTTCTGTTGTTGATATTGCACTCTGGGATCTCAAGGGAAAAATAATGGGTAAGCCCGTGTACAAGATCCTTGGAGGCGGCCGGCCGAAAATAAGACCTTATATAAGCGCTCTTGGTTATTCAACAGAACCGGAAGATGTAAAAAGAAGGGCACTTGAAATTAGAGCCATGGGAATAAAGGCACAAAAATGGTTTTTCCGTTATGGTCCTGCCGATGGTGCCGAAGGCATGAGAAAGAATCTAGACATGGCATATGCCTTGAGGGAAGTGTTAGGCGAAGATTACGAAATAATGTTTGACTGCTATATGGGCTGGACCGTAAATTATGCAAGAAAAATGTTCCACGAACTGGAAGACATTAAACCCGTGTGGGTGGAAGACATCCTTCGCTCACACATGATTGACGGTTACAGACATCTTAGGGATTCCACGAATATACCGCTTGCCGCAGGAGAGCATATTTATACCAGAATGGAAGTTAACACCTATTTAAGGGAAAATATATTTTCGGTGATGCAGTCCGACCCTGTATGGTGCGGTGGGATTACAGAATCCATAAAAATTGCCGACCTTTGCGAAATGTACGGGGTTACATTCATTCCGCACGGTCACGCGCTAATGCCTGCCATGCATGTGGTATCATCCATGCCGCCTGACACCTGTCCCTATTGTGAGTACCTCTTGCTTCACATGGAGTATAAGAACGTTTTCTTTAAACCAATGCCAATTGAGGATGGTTATATCTCGATGAATAATACTCCCGGTCTTGGAGAGGAGTTGGACGAGGAGAAGATCCTTTCAACGGAAATAATCAAATCCTTTGAGTTTTAATAAAAGCCCCAGTTAAAACCGTTATAGTAGTAGGTTCCTGCGGCCTGGCAGTTGGCATTGTAATATTCCATAAACCCGTTATTGATGGCATCGCCCAAAGGAAATTCCACACTGGAGCCTATGGTTATTTGGGTGCTGTCCTCGCCGATGAACATATCAAAGCGGCCGCCGGTTAAGGCATAGGTGCTGACAAAATCCAGAACTATGGTTCCCGAACCGAAAAATGCCTGTGAACCAATATTCTCTACGCTGTCCGGAATGGAAACACTTCGCAGCCAGTTATTCGCAAAAGCTCTGCTGCCAATTTCAGTTAAACCATCATTTAAACTAACTTCGTTAAGATAATTAAGCATAAATGCGGAATCGCCTATGGAAACAACAGTGTCAGGAATTTCGACAAACCTAAGTTGATTCATCATGAAGGCAGCGTCTCCAATCTCTGTAACACCTTCGGGAATAATAATTGATGTAAGCAGGTTTTCAGAAAAGCCCTGCAGGACTTTTATGCCTTCAGGAATTTCGATGCTTGTTAGCTGATTTGCCGAAAAGGCCATAAAGCCGATTGAAACAATTGTATCCGGGAGAATAACACTGCTGATATTTTTTTCTGCAAAAGCCTTGGTTCCGATATGTGTAACAGGAAAGCCATTTATGTGTGAAGGAATTTCTACATTGCCTCCGTAGCCGTTATATCCTGTAATAACTATTGTATTACCCGGCAGCCTTACAAAGTTAAACTGTCCGTACCTGCCCCCATGCGGATTTGGCCTTGAAGCACATCCTGTCAACAGGACAAGTAGTATCAACAAGGGAAAAAGGTGTAATTTTTTAGACATGAGCATCCTCCGGTAGGTTCATTATATATATTTTTGTGCTTTTATTATATATTATAATATAGTACATTATTGTATATTGGGGAGGGAAAAAATGAAAAAACCTTATTTTTTATTCACTGCCGTTATTTTGTTTCTTGGTCTTAACCTTTATGCCCAGGAAGGCGGCTTTCCTATAGACGGCTCTCTTATAGATACCTCTCTTAACGGAAATTGGATAGACCGGGAAAGTGGTATTGTATTATCGATGGATAACGGGATTTTCACTTTCATTATGGACGATGAGGTCACCATTATGGGGACATATACCACAGCCGGAGGAGTTATCCAAAAAAGCGTGACCCACTATTTTGGCGGCTTTTTTAACCTCATGGTAAATGGCCCCATGCTTGATGAAGTATGGTATAGCCTTGAAGAATTTACCATATCCCTTGGCGGTCTGCTTTCCGCATTCGGCATGAATGCCAAAGAGATTGAAGAGCTATTGGATGAATTTATTGAATTGAATGTCTTTCCTGCAATGCAATATTCCCTGACAGAAAACTCCATTATCTTTACCTACGAATATGAGGGTACGGAAACGGGTGATGTTTATTATAGGCTGTAGGTTGGGAGAATGATATGTTAAGCTGGATTTCCGATGATGATTTATTGAGTATATGCAAAGATTTAATTACCGATATGCATATTAAAACATCTAACGAACTGGATTTTAAAAATATAGTAGATCCATTCTCTGCATTATTTGATATTGTTATAAACGATATATCTTTTGATCATTGGATTAAAAATGAAGTGATAAGACAAAAGCAAAAAACACTTCAAAATAAAATTGGTGAGTTTCATCAAAAAATTCTTGGCAAGGTTGCCGGATGGGAGGATTTGGGAACCGGAAATAATATTGATTTGGTAAGTAAAGAAAAATCCATTATTGCAGAAATAAAAAATAAACATAATACCGTAAAAGGAAGCAACTTAATTGATGAATTTAATAAATTAGCTTATGCAATTAATTATGGATACCGCGGTTATACGGCATATTTTGTTACAATATTAAGAAAAGAAAAAATGAATAAACCCTTTGTTCCTTCTGACAGTAAGACAAAAACCAAACCAACAGAAAATCCAAATATTCGTATTATTGACGGTGCAAGTTTCTACGAGATTGCGACCGGAAGCAGAACGGCACTTTCAGATTTGTATAATCACCTTCCAAATATTCTATCTGATTTTGCCAATATAAAAGCTGAGGATGTAATTACAAATAATTGGTTTAAAAGATTAGCCGTAAATTTACCCTGGGGTTAGAAACAATGAAAATGACTGCTGTAAATGCAAGTAAGCACCTTGGAATACCCGTAGATATAATTCGTAATTGGGACAAGAAAGGTCTTATAAAATCCAGCCGAGACAGTCATAATTATATAATTTTTAATATTGATGAATTAAAATTTCTTAAAGAAAAAATATATTCCGGTAAAATTGTAAATAAATATAAAATTTTAAGGAATCCCGGAAAAACAAAATTTAATGTGATAGAGCTATTTGCAGGAGCTGGCGGTACCGCACTGGGTTTTGAAAATGCAGGATTAAACCATATTTTGTTAAACGAAATTAATACAGATTGTGTTAAAACATTAAACAGTAATTTTAGTAATGAAAATATTATTCCCGGTGATATAAAAAATATAAATTTTAAATCATATAAGGATAAGGTAGATATTGTTCAGGCTGGTTTTCCGTGTCAGGCATTCAGTTATGCGGGAAACCGTTTAGGTTTTGAGGAAGCACGGGGAACCCTGTTTTTTGAGTTTGCACGATGTATTAAAGAAACAAAACCAAAAATAGCAGTGGGTGAAAATGTTAGGGGATTATTAAATCATGAAAATGGAAAAACATTAAGCACAATGCTTGGAATATTTGATAAACTTGGATATAAAGTAGTTTACAAAATATTGCGTTCCCAATACCTTGATGTTCCGCAAAAACGTGAAAGATTAATTATGCTTGCAATCAGAAAGGATCTTAATATTCCATTTATTTTTCCAAAAGAAAAAGATTATTTTATTTCTCTCCGTGAAGCTCTAATGGATTGTCCGGTTTCGGAAGGACAGGTTTATCCCAAAAAGAAATATGACATAATGAAGTTAATTCCCGAAGGCGGCTACTGGAGGGATTTACCTGTAAAGTTACAGAAGGAATATATGGGAGCGTGTTTCTACCATACAGGCGGAAGAACTGGAATGGCCAGGCGTTTATCATGGGATGAACCAAGCCTTACATTAACATGTGCTCCTGCTCAAAAACAGACAGAGCGTTGTCACCCCTCTGAGACAAGGCCATTGAATATTCGTGAATATGCACGTATTCAGACCTTCCCGGATAGCTGGGAATTTTTTGGTTCCATAAGTTCTCAATACAGGCAAATAGGAAATGCGGTTCCGGTTAATTTTAGTTATCATATTGGTAGCTGCTTAATTGCGATGCTGACCGGGAAAATTGATAATAAAAATATGGAAATAATTGAAAATCAATAAGAGTTTAAACCGGAAATAACTCGATAGCTTCGGCCAGGTTTTCATACCTGCGCCAGACTGTTGAAAGAATATCCTGAGGCGGTTCAACCAGATCCTTCACAAAAACAGATGCAATACCTGCCTCATGAAGAGCCTTTAGACCTGCCGGGGAGTCTTCAAAACCGATACATTCAATCGGAGGATGGCCAAGTCTTTGTGCCGCCAGGAGAAAAATATCCGGAGCAGGCTTGCCGTGCCTGACTTCGTCTCCGCCAACGATAATTTCAAAACGGTCTTGAATTCCTGCGAGGGCTAGTTTTGCAAACGCCGATTCACGCCGGGTTGATGTCGCCACTCCCATGGGGATTTTTAGATGTGAGAGGTGGTCAAGCAAAACAAGAACCCCGGGTCTTAAAGCAATTCCCTTATCAAGCTCTTTTCTATAAAGCAGACTGACTTCTTTCTGTATTTCTTCAAGCGGAATATCCGGGCCGAACTCTGCTCTTAGAATTTCGCGGCTGCCTTTGGCATCTATACCAATCGTGCGGAACATAATATCGGGGGTAATATCGTAACCAAAGGATTTGCCAATATTGACCCATAATGAAACCAGGGGTCTTTCTGTGTCAAGCAAAAGACCATCCATATCGAATATCAAGGCAGTTTTCCCCGGTTTGATGTCTTTCATGCTTTTCAAGTATATCTTTATTCGCTCTTATGTCAATTTAGTCTAAACGTTTAGACTAAATTTTAAAAAAGGTTGGTAATTCCTTGTTAATCTCCCTGGAGTTTCAAAATATCGAGAATTAAATTATCCATTGCTTCACTTGTATTTTTTCTTAGTTCTCTTTTTTTTGCTTTAATTAATTCTGCTGTTTTCATTAAATTTGTGTTTTCTTGCTTTATTTTATTGGTTTTTTCTGTGTTTTTTGGTAATAAAAGTTCGTAAGCCTCTAAATTCAACGCACTGGCAATTCTGTATAAGGTTTTGTCGCTAACCCAAGTTTTGCAATATTCAATATCCAGCATATGTGGAACAGAAATACCTGCATATTCAGCTAATTTAGCTTGGCTTATATGCAATGATTGCCTGGCATTTCTTATATTTTGAGAGAGAGTTTGGCGTAAAATTTTTGAATTCTCCATATAAGTAGAATATGGTAGTATCATGAGGTATTAAAATATGGCATAGACATAAATTTTTACTTTATGGTATAATCATAAGAACAATTATTGGACACAAATCATTGATATTAACTGGAAAAGGGGTTTTCATGAAAAACATAAGAAAAAAGCAGAAATTTTCGTTTATTTTTGGATTTACCACCATTTTTGCGGTAATCCTTCTCATATTGGCTGCCTGTGATAATCCGATTGATGGCACTACATCATCGCTTACTGTAACTCTTACCTCTGCCAGTATAACCATCAATAATGACAATTTAACCGCAACTGTCAATGTAGGCGGAACGGCAACTGGCGCAGTTACATTGAACACAACCGCCTTGCCTGCTGGAGTTACCGCATCAGTCAACGGAACAACAATAACAGTAACCGGAGTACGCCCAACAACAGAAAACGGATCGATAGACAACTCATACACTGTTGTTGTAACACGCGGGGGTGTAACGCTGAACCTGACTGTAGCCGTAAACCTTACCACTAGTTTTAATCCATCTGCACCCACTGTGACGCTTACACCTGCCAGTGTAACCATCAATGACAGTAATTTAACTGCAACCGTCAGTGTAAGCGGAACGGCAACTGGCGCAGTTACATTGAACACAACCACTTTGCCTGCTGGAGTTAGCGCATCAGTCAGCGGAACAACAATCACCGTAACCGGCGTTCCCCCGACGACAGAAAACGGATCGATAGCCAACTCATATACTGTTGTTGTAACACGCGATGGTGTAACGCAGAACCTGACTGTAGCCGTTAACCTTACAACAACATGGGTACCCCCTACCTATTATACAGTAAGATTTAATCCAAATAATTTTACATCTGTACTTGAAGTTGAAGCTTTATCCGGCAATACAGTAAATTTTCCAGAAGAGCCAAAACATGAACCTTATGTTTTTGGAGGATGGTTTACTGATAGAGCAATGACAAACGAATTTACTGAAGCAACAGTTATAACAGGAAACATGACTGTTTATGCTAGATGGGACATAGATGGTTCTGCTACATCAAAAATTATAATTAGCGATGTTCTTACATTAGCTTATGAGCAATTGGATTTACCATCACAATCATCCAGAACAGAATTCCCTGCAACTGTTGTTTTAGGTCCTGGAGGCAATAGAGATAAGGCTCTTGAAATACGAATACTCCATACAGTTACGGAATCTATAACAATAGATCGGTTCTACTTAATATGGAGGAACAAAGATGATGGGGTTATAATTGGGAGGGATATTAGAAATGTTACTTGGATTAGGGAACCTCAAAATAATAATATAGATACGTTTGGGTGGTTTTATCCCTTTGATAATATTCCAGGAGATTATGAACTGGAAATATATTTAAGATATGACAATGACCAATATTCTAATGTCATAAAATTACCAGTTTTGACATTTTATGAATATAGTAGTAGTGAGGAATATTACACAGTAAGATTTCATCCAAACAATTTTACATCTGTACTTGAAGTTGAAGCTTTATCCGGCGGTACAGTTAATTTTCCAGAAGAGCCAAAACATGAACCTTATGTTTTTGGAGGATGGTTTACTGATAGAGCAATGACAAATGAATTTACTGAAACAACAGTTATAACAGGAAACATAACTGTTTATGCTAGATGGGATATAGATGATTCTGCTACATCAAAAATAACAATTGTTGAAGTGTTTACGTTAGCTAATGAGCAATTGAATGAACAATCACCTGTCTCTAGAACAGAATTTCCTGCAACTGTCATTACTGGAGATGTCGATGAAAATAACAGAAGTCAGGCGCTTGAAATTCGATTATCTATTGATGTTTTTGAACAAATAACAATAGAACGTTTTTATTTAATATGGAGACATAATGGTGAGGGTACAAAAAATAGTAGACATATTTTTGATTTGAACACGAATTGGGGTGTAGGTGTACATACACTCACTTTTGGTTTTTTTGTTCCTTATGATAGTATTCCTGGAGAATATGAACTTGATGTATATTTGCAATATTCTAATGGGCAATTTTCTAATGTGGTAAGGTTACCAGTTTTGACATTTTATTAGGTTTTGCCTTCATCAGTATGTAAGAGTGCAGTGAATTAACGGCGTTTAGCAAAATATTAACGTGTCTTTCCTATGGAAAGGACACCGCCTTGAGGCCTTCAACCCGAAAGGGTTGGAGGGGTTCAGTTCGCCTAGGTCACATACCTTCCCACGGCTCCTTCACCCACATAGGCTCACCTTGCAATGCTTCGCATTGCTCTTAATAAGGCCAGGCTGTGAAAATGTTGTTGTATAGTGAGGTTAATTATGGTAAATTTGATATAGGAGGTAAAAAAACCAAATCCGGTATTACATTCCGGGCTTTTTCATGTTTTTAATATGAGCGGAGCCAAAGTAGGTGAATTTAATTCCATTCCGGTTATTTCATGTTCAGGCATTTTTAAAAGTGTAGATATTGATATCGATGATGACGATGACGATGACGACGATGATACAGATTATTCCGGAAATTCTGGTACAACCAGAACCGGAAATCAATCTACCCAAACTGTAAAAGGCTCAGGCGTCTTAGCCTGGATTTTTAGTGCCCTATTATCAAACTGGTAAGAAAGTTGAAAGGTTAAAATCAAGGCGAGGAAAGTGCTGTCAAGAAAGCAGTTTTTCATTAAATATATTCTCGTTTTTAATTTATATGGTAATTTTTTAATAATTTTTTCCATTACATTTTTCTTTATTACATTTTTTGTTTTAAAAATATTTTCCATAGTTACGGTTATTTTTTCACTGTTATTGTTATTTTTTGGAGTAAGAATAAGTGCAGAGTATAAAAATAAATACAAGTATTATTTTGTTACACAAAAAAGAATTCAACGAAATGGATTCGATGATGACTATTTTAAACAGGGATTTATAGAACCCTGTTATCGGATTCTGACAAAATATATCCTTACAGAGAACAATAGAAGGGCAGATTATAAAAGGTTATTAAGAATGTTTAATACGAACAAAAAAGTAAAAACCTTTATTGAAAATAAAATGATGGAAGAAGCATTAAAAATTAAATGGGATTAAGGGCAGATTGCCTTTAAAATAAAAAGAATGACTTTAGGAGGTCAAAAATGGCATGGGATTACAAGTGTGTGGCTGTACCGGAAACCTTTGATACGGGGAAGTCCGGTAAGGATTCTCATAGTGTGGCTGTAACCGCTTATGAGCAGCTCATCAAAAATGCAGCACAGGGCGGATGGGAACTCGATAAGGTTGATACTGTTGAGTCGCTTCAAAAACCCGGGTTTTGTGCAGCAATTATCGGCATGATACCCGTTATTGGTCCGCTTTGTTGCGGCAGAAAAGCGGATGTCCAAGTTAAAAGATACAAATTACTTATCTTCAGAAAGGCAATATAGCCGTTTTTTACATCGCCTAGCAAAATATTAACCCTGTGTCGTCTATCCGGCGGCTCAGGGTTAATTTGATCGTACCGGTTGCAAAACATTGGATTATTGTCTAAACGTTTAGACTAAATATGGCTTTAGATTAGGGAGGGGAGAAGGATTGCCAAGACTGGACTGTGAAAATGTTGTTGTATAGTGAGGTTAATTATGGTAAATTTGATATAGGAGAAGGTATGGGAAATGCGCCGGTAAAAACGCAGAAAAACAAGAAATTTTCATTGGATCATTTACCCGCAAAAGAGCAAATTTACATAGAACAATGTGAACCACATCCCCTTGAAGGCCTTTATACTGCCGATTGTGTGGATTTTATGGCTTCTATGCCTAATGAATGTGTAGATTTAGTTATTACCTCTCCGCCATATGATAATTTAAGAAATTACAAAGGTTACTCTTTCGAGTTTGAAAAAATAGCGGAGAGTTTATTTAGGGTTATTAAGAAAGGGGGAGTTTTAGTTTGGGTAGTAGGTGATAAAATTAACGGCGGAAGAAGTTTAACGAGTTTTCGGCAGGGTATTTATTTTCAGGAATTAGGTTTTAATATGCATGATGTTATGATTTACCAAAAGAAAAATACCCCATTTATGCGATCAAATGCTTATACCAATTGTTATGAATTTATGTTTGTTCTATCAAAAGAGAAACCTAAAACATTTAATCCTTTAAAAGAAAAAACAGTCCGCAATGGTTATGAAATGGTAGTTTTTAATAAGGGTGCTGACGGTGTAAATAAAAAAAACCTAAAGGAATTGAAAACTGAAAAAACCAAAAATAATATTTGGAAATATGCAGTAGGATTAGGGGGAACTACTTCTGATAAAATTGCTTTTAAGCATCCGGCAATTTTTCCTGAAAAATTAGCCTTAGATCATATAGAATCGTGGAGTAATGAAGGTGATTTAGTTTTTGACCCTATGTGTGGTTCAGGAACAACCTGTAAAATGGCTTTTTTATCTAATCGTAAATATCTTGGTATTGATATTTCTGAAGAATACATACAAATTGCAAAGAAAAGGATTTTAGATACACAGCGGGATTTATGGGCAGGCAAATGAATAAATGGGTAACATGTAAAGAAGGAAAGGGTTATCTATTCAAAGACGGCGTACAAGAAAGACATGAAACTAATTTTGATAAAGGTGCAGTAGGTCTAATAAAAGAAGATCGTGTTGATGATTATTTAATATGGTTAATTGGAAACGATAATTATTGGATTATTCCCAAGAATGAGGTTGAAGAAATTGATGTAACTAAAACCGGAGACAAGTTTGATAATAAAATATGCAATGTTTGTCATTGCTTAAAGCCTACAGAAAACTTTTCAAAAAACCAAAATAATTTGCATGGAATAATTAGAAGACCAAGTTGTCAAAAATGCAGGACATCTATTGATAAACGTGCACCTAAAACAAAGCAAGCTAAACAAATGGAAAAACAAAAGCCTAAGACTGGTGAACCATTTATATGTCCAATTTGCAGAAAACGTTCCATTGTTAATGTTACAGCAAAAATAGTTGCCGACCATGACCATCATACAGGTAATATTCGTGATTTCATTTGTGATAGCTGTAACACAGGATTGGGAAGATTCAAAAATGGTGAAAATTATTTGATGAATGCTGTCAATTATATCAAGGATCATAATACTTTAGGTTAAATTTTTCTAATGTTAGTATAAAAATTAAAATGAAAATTGACATGGATGGACAAAGCAGAATTACCCTAAAATACCCAATAATTTTGGTACATGGAATAGTGGCTCATGATAGAGGCGGTTTTATACCATTTTGGGGAAGAATCCCTGAAAAATTATCGGAAAATGGTGTGAAGGTATATTATGGCAATACAGATTCATTGGGTGATTATAAATCAAATGCAAAGATTTTAAAAGAAAATATTGATAAAGCATTAAACGAAACAAAGGCAGAAAAGGTTAATATTATAGCTCATTCCAAAGGCGGCATTGACTCGCGTTATTGTATTTGGAAATATAATTATGGTGATAAAGTAGCCAGTTTAACTACAATATCTACTCCGCATAATGGTTCAGAAATTGCAGATTTAATTTATAAACAGAAAAAACTATTGTACACTAAAATTGTAGATAAAACACTGAAAATATTTTGGAAATTTTATGGTGATATTAACCCGGATCCATTAAATGTAAATTACCAGTTAACAACCACCCAAATGAAAGAGTTTAATGAACTTGTTATTATGGATTCAAATGTATTTTATCAGAGCTTATATACCATATTGAAAAATCCATTCGATGATATTTTATTTTTTTATAGTAATTTGTATCTTAAAAATATTTCGGGTGAAAACGATGGTTTTATAAGCGAAAAATCCGTAAAATGGGGAAATAATGTAATTAAATTAAATGGCGGTATATCACATGCGGAAATACTGGATTTTAAGAAGAAAAAAATATCCAGGATAGATATTCCGGACATATATTTAGATATAGCAAAAGGATTAAGTGAGAAGGGTTTTTAAACCGCCTCTATGTTAGGCGTAAGTTAATTATCTAAATAAAAACGCTGGATTCCAATACCAGAAATCACCTATTCTTACCCTGCTGTTATTTGTTAACAGTTGTAAAAAACTTAAGTTATCATTTTCTGATAAAATGAATACTCGCAATCCATTACCCGTACCTCTTTGCGTTTTTACCAGTAATGTTCCGGTAGATATGATTGAGTTTTCAGAGATAAAAATCTCTGATAAATTAGAGAATATAACCCTTATTTTACCCTGGCTCATAAATACCCCTTCGAATGTAAAGCCAAGTTCATATTCAATTTCTACAAATTTTCCTAAATTTGTAACATTATTTGGATCATTTGAGTAGCGGATTACTCTGCCTCTATCCCATAAGGAATTTAGTGTAATTTCTTCCGGGTATGTTACTGTTATACCGGCACCGCGGTTCTGCTCATTTAATGTTATCCCGTTATTAAGATTATAATCCTGTCCATGAACCGTGAATATGCAAAATAGAAATATTACAAAGAAAAAATACTTTATTCGTTGCATAAAAGATTATCTCCTCTACGCTGTATGAATATAGTAATATTATTATGGCTTGTCAAGTTTTTCAGGAAAAAGAAGCCAAGGTGGGCTACTTTACAGAGCTCGCCTTCCGCTTGCTTGGTAATTGGGTGAAGGTTCCGGACTGGCTGCGTAATGCAGATTATTCAGGCTTGTAAATAGTTAAAAATAATGTATCATAAATTGTACTGCATTTTATCAAGGAGTCAAGGAATGAAAAAAATTACATTGTTATTTATTATGTTACTAATGATGACGGGTATTTCGTACAGCCAACAAGAAACTGTAACGGTTAGAATGTATTACACAGTTATGGAGAGTACGTTTAATACGATGGGAATGGATATAGTGCAGATTCATAATCCGCCGACATCTATAGTTGAATACAGAGATTTTATATTAGATTTAACCCAACGGCACTATTCCGAAGAGGAATTCGTTATGTATCAATTAACTACCAGCAGTGAAATTACTTTTGTTATTATTCTAATTAGAGATGGTTCGCAGTGGTTTTCCAGATATTATATCGCAAATGTTACAGATAGTCTTTTAGAAAGATTTTTTTAAGGGGAATCAAAATGAACTATCTTATTAACGAAGATCGTCTTGCACATTTAAACTGCCGCAGGGCAAAAGAAAGTTTTACAATTGACGGAAATCTTGAAAAAGCGGTCTGGAAGGAAGCGGAAAAGTCCCGTCCCTTTGTGGATTTAATTACCGGCGAGCAGGCCTTTCTTAAAACAGAGGCAGCTGTTCTCTGGGACGATAAGGCGCTGTATATAGGTTTCTGGATAGATGAGCCTGCGCTTCGGGCATCTTTTACAGAGAGAGATTCCCTAATCTGGTTTGATAACGATGTTGAAGTCTTCTTTGATGGGGAGGACTGTTATTACGAAATGGAAATTAATGCCTATGGAACATTATACGAAGTTTTCTTCATATATCAGGATGCCTTAAAGAAGGGCAGCCGTTTCGATATTCCCCAGTTCGATCTTCATAGCCGTAATGTCGATGTTTTAAGCGGCTTTCAGGATGCGGGCAGGTTCAGAAAACACAAAAGAGGGCGGCGCTGGGCTTTTATGGATTGGGATTTTCCCGGTCTAAAAAGTGCCGTAAAGATAGACGGAAAAATAAATGATCCTTCAGTTATAGACAAGGGCTGGACTGTGGAACTTGCTTTCCCCTGGGAAGGTTTTAAGATACTAAGCCCCGGAAAGGCATGGCCGCCTGCTATTGGAGACATACTCAGAGCCCAGCTCTTCCGCTTTGAAGCACTCCACTACCATGGCAAGACTATCAGCGAAAGTGTGGCATGGGCTCTTAACGAGCATGGCTCATACGACTCCCATATACCAGAGAACTTCGCCTACTTGCATTTCGTCCAGTAGGCCGCGGTAAGAGCCGGATTTCTGGCAAGAGCCAACTTTGTCGGAGAGCCGACTGCCCGAAAGCGGTCGGCTAAAGCCGGCTACTTCAACGTAATTTCCACCACCGTATCGATTGGATCGGGCAGGGGGTAATTATCGTACGTATTTGTCAGGTAGATGAAGAGATCTTTCGGGTATTCGCTTGTATTCCAGTAATTCCCGAACTTAATCTCACTCCCGTCCGATAGCAGCCTTATCTTTTCTGCCTTTCCTGTAAGACCTTCAAGGCATATTCCCCCTGCCTGTGCTTCCAGAATGTGGGCATAGAGTTTCTTCCCGTTTTGCGTATAACGTCCCCATTCGGGCTTGGCAAAATCGGAAACACCGCATTTGTAAATACTGCTGCCGTTATCCGCCATCCAGCGGCCGACAGTTTCCAGTATTTCTACAGACTTCTGCGGAATGCGTCCCTTTGCATCCGGGCCCACATTCAGAAGAAGGTTTCCGTTCTTTGAAACACATTCGAGCAGCATGCGGATCACCATTTCCGGGCTTTTCCAGTGATTATCTGTGGCACAGTAACCCCAATGATTGTTAAGCGTAATGCAGGCTTCCCATGGAACAGAATCGCCGAGTTCGTTAACAATGCCGCGCGGGGGAATCATCTGTTCGGGGCAGGCGAAGTCCCCTGCAAAGTCCGAAGGGTTGGCTGTGAGTATGGTTCCCGAATTTTCCCCCGAACCTTCCAGCCTATTGTCGGTAATTATATGGGGCTGGATGGAACGCACCATGTCGATAAGTTCCTGTGCCTTCCATTTTTCACCCATCATGTTTCCCTGTGGATCAACATAGGAAAAATCAAACCAGAGGATGTCGAGCTTGCCGTAGCCGGTTAAAAGTTCCTTCACCTGGCCATGCATGAATTCCAGGTATCTGTCGAAGTTGCGGCCTTCGTTGCCGTATTCGGGATTGTCTCTCATGGGATGATGCCTGTCCTTGTAATGGGGAAAGTCCTTGTGCGCCCAGTCAATAATCGAAAAGTAGAGCCCCACCTTCAGACCCTCTGCACGGAAGGCATCCAGAAATTCCTTCACAAGATCGCGCCCGGCTGGCGTGTTTGTAGATTTAAAATCCGAAAGTTTGGTGTCAAAAAGGCTAAAACCATCGTGGTGCTTGGCAGTAAGAACGGCATACTTCATGCCTGCTTGCTTTGCCAGGCGTGCCCATTTCCGCGGATCATATTCTGCGGCAGTAAACTCGTTAAAATATTCAAGATAATCTTCATGTGGAATGCGTTCCCTATTCCTTACCCATTCACCTCTGGCAGGAATGGCATAAAGCCCCCAATGTATGAACATCCCAAACCGGTCTTCTCTAAACCATTGCGTTCTTTCAAAACGCTCTTTTATATTCTTATTTTCCATAACATCATTTTAATAGCTGATTACTTGACTTGACTAGTAGCATATTTTGAATTTACGCTAGAACAAGGAGAGTGGTTGATGAAAATTTCCGCAGTTCTTTTGTGTGTTATAATTTCCTGTGTGTTTATACAATGCAGCAGTGTAGGGAGCAGTAATGCCCAGAGAGCAAACAATCCCAATATAAACGATTCAGAAAGGTTCGCATCTGAATACCCCATGGTAGGCAATGATAATGTCTTTGTGTATAGAAACGCCGAAGAGATCGCCAATATTTTGGCACATGGTACGGGGATTGTTTACATCGGTTTTAAAGAGTGTCCCTGGTGCCAGACCTATGCAGTTTTTTTAAATGATGCCGCCCGTGAAATGGGAATCGAAGAAATTTACTATCTTGATATAAGAGAAGACAGGGAAAATAATTCGGAAAGTTACCAGAGAATCGTTAATATCCTTGATGGACATCTTCAGTATGACAATGAAGGCCGCCCCAGAGTCTATGTTCCGGATCTCACAATCGTAAACAGTGGTCTTATTATGTTCCGGGATTTTGAGACATCCTATGATACACTGGGGTATAGAACTCCGGATGAATACTGGAATGATGAGCGTGTAAACTCCCTTTTAGAGAGATTTAGGGCAGGATTCAGGAATTTTAACAGTATTTTTAATAGACAATGTAATATTTGCTGATATATACGATATGTATTGAAAAAACTATTGCTTTATATGGTTTTTTCGTGTATATTTGTTATTTGAGAGTCGCGGAGGAAATATCGGGGGAGGATTCATGGGGACAATCTATTCACCGTCACGCAGTAAGGAGATTTTCCGGCAGATAAAACGCAGCATTCCTTACTATGTCCTGCTTTTAATCCCTGTAGTTTATCTCTTTATCTTTAAATATATGCCCATGTGGGGTCTGCAGATAGCTTTCCGTGATTTCAGGTCGAATCTGCCCATCCACCAAATGCCCTGGAGGGGTCTGGATTATTTCCAACAGTTTTTCAGCTCACATCTTTTCTGGGATTTAATCCGCAACACGGTTACCATTGCTTTTTACAGCCTCCTTGCCGGCTTTCCCATTCCAATAATTCTGGCAATTTGTCTTAATGAGTGCCGTTCACAGCGTTTTAAAAAGTCTGTGCAGATGGTCACATATATGCCGTACTTTATATCGACGGTAATCCTGGTCTCGATGATTTTCCAGTTTACAGAGATGGAAACCGGCATTGTAAATTTTTTCCGCCGCAGTCTGGATCTGCCTCCAATTGCATTCATGTCGCAGGCTTCTTATTTCAGGCACATCTATGTCTGGACAGGAGTCTGGCAGACTACAGGTTACAGCGCGATAATTTATCTGGCGGCACTTTCAGGTGTGAGCCAGGAATTGTACGATGCCGCAAAGGTGGACGGCTGTAATAAATTAAAACGCATCTGGCATGTAGATCTGCCCTGCATTACGCCTACCATTATTATTTTATTGGTACTAAATATAAGTTCACTGATAAACGTAAGTTTTGAAAAGATTTTTCTCATGCAGACTCCGGCAAACAGGGTTGTCAGCGAAGTATTATCAACCTATGTTTATCAGGTTGGTGTGGTTGGCAGTAATTACAGTTTTGCAACTGCTGCCGGTATGTTCAATAGCGTGGTGGCATTCCTGCTTGTAATAGCCGGAAACTACACAGCCCGCCGCTTAAGCGAGACTTCTTTATGGTAGGATCTATG
>Ga0099364_10000202_pt1 | contig 100113 bp, 82 predicted proteins | sample TergutTh196P3_FD_73070 | JGI IMG/M metagenome (GOLD analysis project Ga0099364, IMG submission 73070) | Microcerotermes parvus P3 segment gut microbial communities from Pointe-Noire, Republic of the Congo - Th196 P3 | ecosystem: Host-associated > Arthropoda: Insects > Digestive system > Gut ...
TCACAGGTGGCGCAGGAGATAAAAAGTTATATACGACTCGACCAGGCTTTTATGGTAGTGGAGATTTAACAATATCGATACCGGCCGATTTACCACAAAAACAGCTTATTAAGAGTCTAATCGATATATGCGTTGATGATTTGAAAGAAGGTTTTCTCAATATTGGAGGAGAAGGGTCAGTCGGCGGTGGTAGAATGAAAATAACTGACGGAGGTAGCTGGATATGAATGAATTTATACCGGTAAGTACCCATATAATTGCATATATCTACGAAGGAGCAGAAAAACTACTGAATGATGTGAAACAATATGAGTATGCCATAATATATAGTATAACCGCTGTGCGATTATATAAAGCAAACACATTGACAACAGAAGCATTGGCAGATTTTAACGAACTTCGAGCATTTGACAAAAATGGTGAGTTACGTGTCAACTCCTTTGATGGGACAGTTATGGGACGGATTCGCACAGATGGTATTAGACAAAACGATGAGTGGTACCACACAGATGCGGTGGATGAAGCCCATCTCATGTGGGGAGACCCGAAGAAGAATCAATCTCGAGAAGACGGCTATACATTCTTATCTGAGACTCGTGGAACCGAAATCGCAGTACCATTTGATGTTCCAATAAACAAAAATGCATTCGTTGTTGTAAGAAACTATGTCAGTAAAAATAAAGAAAGATTAGAATTTGATGATTGGCGCATGATGGATTTTAAAGTATTGGAGGCAACAGAATATGGCGAAAAAGAATAAAAATAATAAGCCTAAGACCACCAAGCAAGTCGGGCAATTAGGCAGCATCGACTATAGAGATCAATTGAGTAAGATAGTAGTAGGACCACCTGAAGTCACTATTAACGATTTTACGACCAGTTTTGACCCAGCATACCGCAGTATAACAAGCACTAAAAATAATGCTCCATTTATTAACCCTTATATATTTTTGCCGATTCCAGAAGTCGAACCAGAACGCGGGAAAGTAATAAAAGGACCTTTAAGCGGAGTTATAAAATGCACACTTGAAATAAATACTCCAACATTTATACCAAATACATCAAAAGGTTTCTCAATGGATGTTCCATCTGGAAATCGAACTGTAAAGCATATATCATATGAATTTTATTCATACGATGATTTAAGCAGTGTACCTAATCACCCAAGTAAGCCTCCAGTAAATCCAATTATTCCAGGTAGCGAACTTCGTGGGATGATACGCAATGTATATGAACAGCTGACCAATTCATGCTTCCTTGTCGTAGATGAAAACAATCTACCATATAAGCGCACTCCTCAGCCAAAGATCCCAGCTATTTTGCGCTATGAGGACGATAATTGGTACTTATACAAAAATCCAAGCTTTTTTAATATTCCATTACTAAAAGTAGACTCAAATGTGCCATGCACTGTGAGACTTGAAGGTGAAGGTCTTGAGAGAAAAGCTATTGCAGATGAAGATGGAACGCATGTGCTTCATATAACAGGAGAAATCGGAACAAAACTTTCACATATTGTTTTTGACCCAAATAGTGGAACTGACAAAGTAAAACTTGATAAAGATAGCGATATTTTAGAACGTTTTGAGAATGTCATAAAGAGTTATTGCGATGACAAAGTAAATCTCGGAAAATTCGTTTATAGATATAGAGAGTATCAACGACGATATGAAGCAAAAAAAACACTTTTCGTTTACATGGATGAAACAGGTACATATTTATCTCCTTCACAGCTAACCAAAGAGTACTTTGTCAGCAAAATACCAGATATATTGCATACTCAAAATAAACACGATAAATGCACAGATTTCGAGCATGTATGCCCAGCCTGTCAATTATTCGGTATGATTGGTGATGATGGTGCTGTCAGAGGACGTGTACGTTTTACTGATGCTCGGGCTAAAGATAAAGACAGTTTAAAATGGTTAGATTGGTATACAATGCCAATACTTTCGAGCCCACGTATATCCGCAACCGAATTTTATTTGCTTCCACCCTATTATTCACAAAGCGGCGGCAGTTACAAACAAGCCGCAATGTGGAACTACGACTACTATTACCCGCATTACGACTTAGAATATAATGGATCTGAATATATAAAGATTCCATATGATGCAATGATTCCCGGTCGAAAAGTTTATTGGCTGGGGGAATTCGATAATAACAATAGTCAAAAGTCAAACATGAATAATACCGTAAGACCATTAGCAGGTGGCATCTTCGAGTTTGAAATTTTTTATGATGATTTGTCTGACATAGAGCTTGAGGATTTATTGTTCTCATTAACACTAAATAATATAGGTCAGCATAGAATTGGACGAGGAAAACCTATTGGCATGGGTAGTGTCAGTCTAAAAGTAGCAATAAATAATGTGAAACTTAAAACATACACATATAATTCCGTGTCTGGTGTAGTTACGACAAATAAACATAGACAAATAGTTGGAATAACCCAAAAGACGGATGCCGCAAACATGATACTACGATATGCTACACCTCTTGCTAAAACTGAGCAAAGTCTTGTCCAATATCCAACTATGAAAAAGCAAAATAGTCGTATTTACGAATGGTTTGGTAGAAACCGAGGTACTGTTCTAAAACCAGAAATAAACCAAACACTCCCGCTGCTCACTGATCCTGATAAAACATTAGAAAAGTATTAGAGATATATCTTGCTCGACCGTAGTTATAATAAAACTCCACAAAAGAAAATAAACCGTGTAAGGAATATAGCTTTCCACGGTTTATTTTGTTTAATTGTTTTTATGTCTGCTAATATGTATGAATGGCAAGCAAATGCAAGTCAAAAACGGTTCAAACTACAAAACATTTCAGCTACATCAAAGCTGTTGTCAAATCGTTTAAATCATTTTCATTTTTTCGAAAACTATTTATTAGTGTGCTGAATTGCTTTGTAAATATCTCGAGCTGAGATTCAACTGTTCTACGCATCCTCTCGGTAAAAAACGGAAGATTTTTTACATCATAATCAAGAGGACCTCCATGGGCTAGATGGTTTCGTATTTCGTTTAATCGTTTAAAATCAAGAAACAATGTGTTTACTCTGTTGTTATTTGAGTTAGCATCATAGATTTTATCTCGGAATTTTCTTTCCTCTTTCCACTCCCAGTTATCACTATGACGATTAACTCCCATCAATTCTGCAAAAAAATCGAATACACATTCATCAAGGGTTATTACACAAACTATATATCGTTTATGAACAAAATGCCACTTTGCTAATTCAGAAAACAGCTTCGCATCATCATCCAACAACACTCCAAAGGTACTAGATATTTTTATAAATACATGACCTAATACCATTTGTGTTATTTTCGTACTCGTGTTTCCTTTTGATATGTTAATACAATTTTTAACGAGATTTTTGAACTCTATGGCATTGATACCTGTAGCCATATCTCCTAATCGTTTAATAGCCTTTTTCTCTTCTTTACTTAATTCAAGACCCAAATTATCGTCTTTAAGAAGCTCTGCTAACAGATGTGCTGTTCCGAAACGGTTAAACTCTTCTGCTGCTTTAATCCAGTCCGTTACATTAACCAGCTGCGATAGATTTATAATCGGTGTATCTCCATTAAACATATTTTGAGAGGCGTTCATTCCATATGTAATAGCTTGAATTCTAAGCTTTTTACCCACTATTTGCTTTGCTAGATTCACCGCAAGTAGTTCGTAAAGCGGCAAAGATCGGAAGGAATGGCTAATATCAAAAATAATTTCATCACCATCGTTCATTCGACTGGCTATGTTATTCATAATTGTGAAATTTTCAGCAAGTTCATCTTCATTAATACCATAATGCATCACCCATATTGAATCACAAAAATCACCTATGGCATCTTTTAGTTCCACCAATTCATCTTGCAACTCATTGATTTGACACAATATCGGTGGTGTGGATTTTGATTGGTTGTATGTATTTAACAACATATTATAATAATCATCGTTAGACTCGGTATGAGCAAGTAGGTTATCATCATCTCCCACAAATAAATGTGCATAAAGTGATGCCCAATCACTCCCAGCTGTCCCTATCAGTATAAGTTTGTCGATACTGTAAAGTTCCTTCAGCGCAGATACTATAGACGGTGTCTGAACTTTGTGTTCAGCATTTCCCTCTGCTAAAAAATATGTCGTATTCTCATATGCATATGAACCATCAGCTTGCTTCCTTCCTTCACCAATTGATGATATTAATACTCTTGCCATAACTACCTCCTTTTCATAAGTAAACTAAGTCCAGCGAAAAAAAATAGTAAATGTCATTAAAAAATTGATGTGCTAATACCGCCCATTAGGACGGTATTTTTTTTATGCAGAAAGCAAGTGTCATACCCCTTTCGGGGATTTAGGGTTACGCAACGTTTCTCTGTGTAGTCAAGTGGGCGTGCAGATTATGGTTCAAACCCCTTGCGGGGAATTAGGGTTGCGCAACTTCGGACGCATCTCCCCCCTGTCTGACCATATCCCAGGTTTCAAACCCCTTGCGGGGATTTAGGGTTGCGCAACTTTTCAAACTTCGTCATTTTAGACACACTGGAAGAGTTTCAAACCCCTTGCGGGGATTTAGGGTTGCGCAACAGAATACAAGACGCAACACCGATGTTACGCAGCGGAGTTTCAAACCCCTTGCGGGGATTTAGGGTTGCGCAACGACGATATTTCGCCAAATTTAGCACAGGAAACGGTGAAGTTTCAAACCCCTTGCGGGGATTTAGGGTTGCGCAACTTTTTAGGTTTCCATATGACCACTACCTAGACCAAGGTTTCAAACCCCTTGCGGGGATTTAGGGTTGCGCAACTGGGCAAATGATTGCCAACGTATACGTAATGTCACATGTTTCAAACCCCTTGCGGGGATTTAGGGTTGCGCAACATGTTTATGGAGTAATGAGTAGTTTATGGCAGAAAGGGTTTCAAACCCCTTGCGGGGATTTAGGGTTGCGCAACTCAAAAGATTCTTCGAGATATATAGCAACGCTTGGAGGTTTCAAACCCCTTGCGGGGATTTAGGGTTGCGCAACGCGAAACACTATGGAGACAAAGCGATGATTACGGCGAGTTTCAAACCCCTTGCGGGGATTTAGGGTTGCGCAACGAGGATTTTCTAAAATGAGAAAGAAAATCCAAAAAAGTTTCAAACCCCTTGCGGGGATTTAGGGTTGCGCAACCCTAGCCTTTTTCAGGCATTGGTACCACTGGGTTTCTGAGGGGTGTTTTAACAATGATTGGAGCAGGTTGACATAACAACCTTTTTTATTGTAACTCTTTTGTAACTTTTCCAAAATAACAATCCTTTCGGATACCGACAAACCATTGAAATTACAAGGTTTTTTAGACCTCTAAGTACACCGCTCCAATTTTTCACAATGATGCCCATTTTTAGGGGGTAAAAAACATTGTGAATTTATAACCCAATGGCTGTACTATACCAGATAAAGTTAGAAAAATCAATCGTTTCCACGTTATTTCCATAGTAAAAACACACATTCGCTAAAAAATCCGATAAACTGGCTCATCATTGAATATACTTGATTCCAATAAACAATCCGCAGCTTTCGGATTCAATCTTTCAAAAATAATCAAACTGTCACCTGAGCGTTTTTCTTTTTGGTATTTGTTCAAAACAATCAACAGCTTTTCTCGACATAAGTCAACACCATCATTATCTAATCGACAGAGATAGATAGAATATTGTAAACGAGTACCGAAGTCCTTCAAGCATTTGTCGATTTTCCTACGCAATTTGTTACTAGATATATCATAGCAGACCAATGTGATTTTATTCGATGTACGGCTCATATTCACCTCCTTTGACTAATGAATCCTTCAGCTTATCCGCTTGCTTTTGGAATTTTTCTCTCCATGGACTAATACGTTTATGATAGAGTTGACAAAATTTATGAAATCCTTCATCAGTCATACGCCAATCATCCTCTATCATATGAAAATTTTCCTTTTTAACCTGATTTTTGTTTAGTGCAGTGAGAACCCATGAATCTACAAATGCAGCTCTAAATTCCTCCATGATATCCAGGGAGAGCGAGTTTCGTGAATAATGAATGCTGTGTAAGAATCCTATTTCAAGGTCAAGGTTTTTAGCGAGCAGACAGGTCGTTATTTCATTATGTAAAAAAGCATAGCCAAGATTCAACAATGCGTTGACATAGTCAGGCGAAGGCCTATACTCACGGCGTGTAAAATCAGGATTTTTTAACAATTGTTTAAAACAGGACCAATAATGCTTTGCTGCTATCCCCTCTATTCCCATTATCTCATCAATTTGTTGAGCTGCGAAAAGATTTTTTATCGAAGCCTCCATCACAGAAATGCTCTTATCATAATCATCGGTTGCGTCACGGTATTTATACTTTCGGATAACCGTCAACTGGTTAGATATTTTAGCTTCTATTATAGGTTTTACAATCTCGAGTCTACGCTTCGTATCCATGAATGCTGTATACTGCGCTAGTCTAGTTATTACACCACCGCCGTTGGCTGCTATAAATCGTCCCTTTACCTTCCCCCATTGCGACTGGTATATCACATCAATTCCATTTGCCATTAGCAGATCTAGTGCTGGTGCTGTAATGCTTACAGTGTCAAAAGCTACGATAGTCTTTACACCCACCAGTGGTACTGTTCCTATTGTTTCGCCTAAACGCATAAGTTTTAAATGTGAACCTTCCCGCCTGACTGAACATTTATCTTCAATTATATATAGTGTTTCCATTATTATCCTACCTTTAAAAATATACCATCATCAGTTTTAATAATCAGCCCTTGTGGTGTCTGTATCTCCAATGAGTTGTTCCGTTGAAATAAGTCTTCGATTTGTCCTTTAAGTATCTCTTGCTGCTGACCGATTTCGTATTGTTTTTTATTTAGTTCCAGCATTGAGTTGAGAGCATCTGTTACCTTGTCCGTTGGGTTCTTTGATTTAAAGTGTCCCAGGTTGTCCTTTGGCTCCAGTGGTTTGTAACATTTGGCATCAACTCGCATCGCATGAATAATGGGTGTCGGGTATAACTTTTCTTTGCTGAAATTACAAATACAACCAGTATCATTGCCAATACGCTCGCGTAGTTTTTTACAACCAAGTGGGCTATATGCGCTATATTTGTTAATCCTGCGCTGGGTTTCTGCATAATCATAGTCTTTACAATATGAAAGCACATAATGAATGAAATTTGCTCCATCTTCTCCCAGACAATGGAATATCTGTAACAAATGCATCTTTTCCGCAAATGGAACATAATGATGCTCTTTTGCTTTCTTCACAATAGAACCAACAACATGACATTTTTTTATAACATTGCGAATCGTGTTTGGTATTTCATAATCTGATTTTTGTGTTTCTACTCGAGATGTTTCAGTAATTTGCTGCTCCGAGTGCTTGATGTCAGATTCGCCAATTTCATATAGCTCTTCTGCAAGGGAAAAGTTATTATTATAGATTGCTGACTCTATATCATACTTGATATCAAATCCCAAGTATCGAAATCCTTCTCCAGCTTCCACCTCGATTGTTTTATCTTTGTTTATAACAAGGTCAACTTCTGAGAGTTTTGCTTCAATAATGGGAAGACTGGTTGTTGGCGCAACTAGCATATCGTCAACATAGCGCGAATAAAATAAAGTATTGTTTTCAACATGATCGTCAAATTCGTTTAAGTAGAGGTTCGATAATGCTGGAGAAAGGCAACTACCAGTGGACAGCCCAGGTCTATGCGTATTGATAATAAGCCAAAAGAGATCAAGTAAGTTTGTATCATCAAAAATGCTTTTAAGTTTTTCATACATCAAACTTGCATCTATATTATCGTAGAAACGTTTAATATCAACCTTTATGTACTCTGATAAGCCTTCTGTTATTGCCTTGTCAAGTGATTTTTTCGCTGTAAATATCGATTTATTCTTAATAAACCCATGAACACTTTTAACTGGTTGGTAATTTGATATAATTGCTTCAGATAATGCAGTTTGAATTATTTTATCTTCCAAACTGGAAACGCTGATAATCCTGTTTTTACTAATGTATTCCTTTTCTCTATATGGTCGATAATTCCCAGTTGACACTGATGTCTGTAGCGTTCGTAAGTTTTTTTGTAATTCTGTCCTGTAAAAGCTCAGGTCTATTCCGTCCAGTCCTGGTGCAGTGTTTTTTTGTGATATCTTTTGCCATGACTTATAAAGCGAATCCATACTAATTACATTGTCTAGATTATGCATTTAACACCTCACATTTGAATAAATTTAAGTTTCTATGTTTTATATCAGTCAATTGTGCTTACTGGTAAAATATTACATTGATAAAAGTAAATCAATCGATTGGTCACAAAATAAAAAATGACGTTTGCTCTGGTTTTGTAAGAACCATGCAAAAGTCATTTTTTCTTATTTAACGATGTAATGTGTTTAATACCTTTGCAGGGTATTAAGGTTGCGCAAAGTCGGATTTGTCCTCCTGGCTGGTCGTTCGCTATGGGTTTCAAACCCCTTGCGGGGAATTAGGGTTGCGCAATAACGCGAACAAGGTGATTCTGATTTTGATGTTTCGACAGGTTTCAAACCCCTTGCAGGGATTTAGGGTTGCGCAACCTTGCAACTAAACCTCCGCTGGGCGGACTACTCGTCGTTTCAAACCCCTTGCGGGGATTTAAGGTTGCGCAACCAATGGCGCTTGGTATATGCACAACGGCATGTTCCAGTTTCAAACCCCTTTCGGGGATTTAGGGTTGCGCAACCTTCTAATCCCAATCTACCCAATCTAGCTTTTGCTTGTTTCAAACCCCTTTCGGGGATTTAGGGTTGCGCAACATATCAGGAACGGAATATCAAGAAGGTACGCTGTACGGTTTCAAACCCCTTTCGGGGATTTAGGGTTGCGCAACAGCGAGCACGAGGCCGAAAAGAACACTCGCAACGAGGTTTCAAACCCCTTTCGGGGATTTAGGGTTGCGCAACAATGCAAGAACCAAATGTTCAAGACACGTTCGAATTGTTTCAAACCCCTTTCGGGGATTTAGGGTTGCGCAACCCTAGCCTTTTTTAGGCATTGGTACCACTGGGTTTTTCGGGGGTGTTTTAACAATGATTGGAGCTGGTTGACATAACAACCTTTTTTATTGTAACTCTTTTGTAACTTCTCCAAAATAACAATCCTTTCGGATACCGACAAACCATTGCAATTACAAGGTTTATTAGACCTCTAAGTACACCGCTCTAATTTTTCACAATGATGCTCATTTTTAGGGGGTAAAAAACATTGTAAATTTATAACCCAATGAACGAAATTAATAATATTTGGAGTACTCTTTATATTGTATTAACCAGCTATGAAGCTGTGTTTTTTTGTTGAGCTTCTTCCAATTTATCTTTTAGCGCAGCTATCTCTGTATCTCTTTCAGAAATAGCTGCATCCTTTTCAGCGACCACAGATTCCCATTGCTCATTCACGCGCTTTTCTGTCTCTCGCGACGCTTCTCGCGCTGCATCGCGGGCGTTGATTTCCATTGCTTTTTCCCAGTCCCATTCTTGAATCAACATATTAATCACCTCCGAGGCGTTGTTTTCTAGATATTCGGCTAGTATGCCTTCCTTTATACATTCTTCTGCTGCGGCTTTTATCGCATCCGCTCTGTTCATTCCACCTTGCTCGAAACTGCGAGCCTTGGCTGTAAATATCACATACCCATGCAGGTTGCTGTCTTTCTTAACTATGTCTTCGTTGAACTTTGGGTTTATGTTGTAGACAGTTACAACGAGTTCAATTGGAGTTTCATTTCCCTGGGATAAAGCGAATGAATCCGACAAGCGGTATGTCGCTCTTTCCGGAAATGTTTTGATGCCATTATGGAGGACATAATACTCAGGAGTTGGCACAATGAGGTAGAATTTAAGGTTGCGCAACGAAATCAGAAGCGCATATTTCAAGTTAAGCTATACGGGTTTCAAACCCCTTGCGGGGATTTAGGGCTGCGCAACTAATCGGGAATCTGGCAGATTGTCGGTGGCGGTATGTTTCAAACCCCTTGCGGGGAATTATGGTTGCGCAACGGGGAAACCCACGCAGATTTACAGAAGAATCGGACTGTTTCAAACCCCTTGCGGGGAATTATGGTTGCGCAACCCTAGCCTTTTTCAGGCATTGGTACCACTGGGTTTTTCGGGGGTGTTTTAACAATGATTGTAGTTGGTTGACATAACAACCTTTTTCATTGTAACTCTTTTGTAACTTTTCCAAAATAATAATCCTTTCAGATACCGATAAACCATTGCAATCACAGGGTTTTTCAAGACCCTTAGTACACCGCTCCAATTTTTTACAATGATGCCCATTTTTAGGGGGTAAAAAACATTGTGAATTTATAACCCAATGAGAGAAACTAACAAGATTTAATAAAACTCAAAATATTATATTAACCAGCTCATGAAGCTGTGTTTTTTTGTTGAGCTTCATCTAATTTAGCTTTTAGCGCAGCGATTTCAATATCTCTTTCAGAGATAGCAGCATCTTTCTCAGATATCATAGCATCTCTTTCTGTAATTTTTGCATCCTTATCTGCGACAACTGCTTCCCATTGCTCATTTACGCGCTTTTCTGTCTCTTGCGATGCCTCTCGAGCTGCATCGCGGGCGTTGATTTCCATTGCTTTCTCCCAGTCCCATTCTTGAATCAACATATTGATCACCTCCGAGGCGTTGTTTTCTAAATATTCGGCTAGTATGCCTTCCTTTATACACTCTTCTGCTGCGGCTTTTATCGCATCCGCTCTGTTCATACCGCCTTGCTCGAAACTGCGAGCCTTAGCTGTAAATATCACATACCCATGCAGGTTGCTGTCTTTCTTAACTATGTCTTCGTTGTATTTTGGGTTTATATTGTAGACAGTTACAACGAGTTCAAGTGGAGTTTCATTTCCCTGGGATAAAGCGAATGAATCCGACAAACGGTATGTCGCTCTTTCCGGAAATGCTTTCATACCGTTGTAGAGGACATAGAACTCAGGGGTTGGCACTATAATGCGTGCTTCGCTGTAAATCTCAACATTGTCTACAAGCTTCTCATAAACTCGACCGCCATACATGAAATACCGCAATGCCATATTGCTGTTCGGTGTACTCTGTGCTTCAAAAAAGCAGACAACTCTGTCTCCAACGCTAAAAGCCAAGTCGTTGACCCTGTCTTTGTACAAAACATCAGTGAGCGTTAAATCGACTACTGGGGTATCTGATGGTAATTCGATTGGTGAGAAAGCGTTGTATAACCCTCGCTCGTTTTCGGGTTCGGCGAACAGGTGTGTAAATACACTTGCCTTGAAATTTCGGTTCACTTTTCCCATGACGTTCCTCCGATGGTTTCTAGTCCTAATGTAGCATTTTCCATTAGTTTTGTCAATTCCGAAAGCCTTATATGATAGAGGTTATTAACAATTCCATTTATACCCTAAAACAAAAACCCCTTTCGGGGATTTAGGGTTGCGCAACTCGGCGAAGATGTTTCAAACAAGACGCAGATTACCTGTTACAAACCCCTTGCGGGGAATTAAGGTTGCGCAACACTACCAACGGAACTTGTTCCGTACTATGTTTATTTATTTCAAACCCCTTGCGGGGATTTTGGGTTGCGCAACCACGTACTGTGGGCTCGTAGTGTAGGCATAATATTCGTTTCAAACCCCTTGCGGGGATTTAGGGTTGCGCAACGAAAAATATGGGGAAAGCTTCAAAGCCGCATTCTACGTTTCAAACACCTTGCGGGGATTTAGGGTTGCGCAACCGAGACAGAAATCGCCCGCCAAGAACGAAACGGCAACGTTTCAAACCCCTTGCGGGGAATTAGAGTTGCGCAACCCCTAGCCTTTTTCAGACATTGATACCACTGGGGTTCTTAGGGGTGTTTTAACAATGATTGGAGCTGAATGATGCTCATTTTTAGGGGGTAAAAATCATTGTGAATCGTTGACTAAGTATATTTACTATATCAGAACAAGATTGAAAAATCAATCACCTCCATGTTATTTGCATACTATAAATACAACATTGTTACTGGTCATGGAGATGCTAGAATCTTTTATTATGACTATTCACTGCATACATAGTACGCACTAACAGTGTCATTTGAGAGCGTTAGTGAAGAATCTTACTACGCCAAAATTGCTGTCTACTAAGATTGCCACGTCGCTTCGCTCCTCGCAATGACACAGGATTGTTACCCCATGACCAGTTATACAACGTTCGATATTGTATCGATTAAAAATTTGCTAAAAATATCTCAAATATTCTTTTACTTCCGATGTTGTTCCTCTGATATTAGTCATGTAGGGTAAAACACCATGCCAAAAAGGAGGAATTGCTTATCGATAAATAAAACGCAACCCCTGTAAAACACGCATTTATCAACTCAATCAAAATTATAATTGGAGGAAACTACGAATGAAAAACAATATCATTCATTCAATTCGCACAAAAAAACCAACAAGTACAAACCACAAGGCAACACGATCAATTATCTCAGCACTGCTTATTTGTCTAATACTCATAGCACCAATATCTAGCATCACCGCTTTGGCATCTTCCGAATGGGGTCCCTGGTCAGATTGGTCTACTACCCCGGTTACCAGAACCGCAGACAGAGACATCGAAACTAGAGAAGTTCACACCGGATACAATCTAGTATGGTATCAGACACAAACCGCAGCATCTCCATATTATAGAATAATGCGCGACTATAGTATAAATGGAGATTATGCAAGATATAGCGCACGCACGAGTTATGGAGAACACCATAGAACAGGTTGGGCCTCAATAGACACCATCAATAATGCAACCAAATACTCTGTTGGTTCGCAAATAACACAATGGTATGAAGGGCAGCGTCAAACAGGCTATAACCGAGGCAACTCCACCGCATATGTAATATCAGGACGTGACCTCTCATGGTTCATAACAGGAAATACATACGAAACTCAATATCGTTATAGAATGCGCATAATACAACCAACACCGATTACACATAATGTTCGCTTTAGAGACTGGGATGGAACAATAATGAGTGAAGTCACGGTTGATGATGGCAATGTCGCATATACACCATTCATACTTATGCGAGTGGGTTACGAGTTCACAGGATGGATATCAGATGATGGAAAGCTCCTACCAGCACAAACGAATAGAACTTATGAAATTTATCGCAATACCACTTTTCATGCTCTCTACACTGAAATTATTGACGATGATCCTTCACCTCCGCCACCACCTCCTCCGCCGCCTCCGCCACCTCCACCAACACCTGTTTATACTGTTAGATTCCTTGATTGGGATTCACGCATTATAAAAACAGAATCCGTCGAAGAAGGAAAATCAGCAACAGCACCCCAGTCACCACAGCGCAGTGGCTATACCTTCATAGGTTGGGATCGTTCATTTACATACATTACAGCTAATACCACTGTAACAGCTTTATACGAAGCGATAATACCAGCAAGAAACATATTCAACCCAGCTGAAGAAGGGTTTTCATTTTCTAACTCTCGCAACGACCTCGGACTGTCAGCAACATATCGCACACCCTTGCAACTATGGATTGATGTGTACGGAATTGCTAACGGCACAGCATATTACAATCAATTTGGTCAAAATTTATGGGGTGGCAGCTGTTTTGGTTTCTCGGTTATATCAACGAAATTTTATAACGGCAATTTAGACACACGAACATACGGAGGAAATAACACATACGCTATCCAAGCACCGAGATCGTCTACACATCAAGTAACACAGCTTATCGAAAGAGCACAGATTTCGTGGTATTTAGATGGTGTGTCGAGAATAAACTTCGGTAACAATCTATTAATATCAGCTTCTGAAAATTTTGCCCAGACTGGTCAGGACCCAATAATTATGTATATCAATGCACAAGCAGGAACTACCAGATATTGCCATGCTGTCGTTCCATGGAAAGTAGAGCGCACAGGAAGCAGCACAAGGATATATGTCTACGACAACAACCAACCAGGCAACGAAAATGTATATTTCACAATAGGTAGCAATGGTGAATACTCATGCAACTACACATATGCTGGCAGAACCATCAGCATTTCAGAACTTGGTTTCATTCGACTTTCGACAGTCCTTGAAGGAGAATCTAGAGTACCACACGGAAGGATGCTTATTTCAATAGACACCGACCAAGCAGCAATTATGACCGAGAGTGGCATGGATGTCTCCCATTTAAGCGAAGCATATATGATTAAACCAATACCTTCCGAAGCATATGGCGAATCCCAATTCGATCATACCAGTTATTGGCTACCCACAGGAACATACACAATAATAACTTATACAGACGAGCCAGTTTCCATTATGGTTGCCGATGACGCAGACACCTTCACAGCGAATCTTTTACCCGCAGATAGCAGCATATCGATAACAGTGGAAACAAGTGGAACATTGGAAGTAGCTGGCGCAGTACATGGCAGTATTACAGAATACAGCGAAAATGGTGAAGAGCACCTTGTACCGATTGTACGCTCACAAAGAAGCATTGAAATGCCTAGTTCGAGTTCTGGTCGCCATAGATTTTCCGATGTACGATCCTCTGATTGGTACGACCGCGCAGTAACTTCTGTTTCATCAGCTGGAATAATACAAGGTGTAGGTAACAACCGCTTTGATCCCCAAGGAAAGCTCACTACAGCCGGTCTAGTGACGATGCTAATGCGTATCCAATATGGTGAACTAAGGGGAAGCGGAGCCTGGTATATACCATACATCGAACAAGCACAACGCGATGAAATCCTTCTACTAAGCGATAATCTCGACCCAACATCACCGATTACCCGTGGGCAAGCAGCTCTAATAATCACTCGATACATCGAAAAATTTAATCCTCGTTGGGCACAGATTCGTGTCGATTCGCTACCTTCTGATATTTCTGAAACACCAAACGAGTATCGAAATGCAGTCGAAAAGGCATACAGCTGGGGAATCGTCCAAGGAGACAGCAATGGTAGATTCAACCCAAACAACACCTTAACCCGAGCAGAAGCAGCACAAATACTCTACAATTATTACAATGTCATAATATAGCTATTAAAGGCGTCTGCGATAAACCGAAACACCGCCTGAAAAGGCAGTGTTTCGGGGCTAGACGCTGACAGGAAACGCTAAATATCTCAAAATATCATCTAATATATTTTACTATCTCCATTTTTACTCTGATATTACCTATGTAAGGCATTAACAATTTGAATCAGAAAGAACAGACACTACAAATAGGAGATTATGCTAATGAAAAACATAAACAATAAATACAATCATGTACGCAACCTGAAGATAGTAGCAATCAACAACGAACAAAAAAGCGGCTTTAGTCTCTACTTGGACTTTTCTGGACAGCGCGAGTTTCTAATGTATCGTAGGCACAATGGGCTTGTTTATAACGTATTCAAAGACGGAATAAGTCTAAATGAGCTATCAAGAATGACAAAATATCCAAAACAATCAAAAGTCGGAAAGCGTAGTACTCACAATAAAAAAAAGAAGCACAACGCCACACTCAACGCCGTAAACCACATACTATCAACAGTTGATATATACCTAGAAGAACGCTTGGCAAGTTAAACATGAAAAAACTCTTAAAAGTGAAAGGGCTAACTACCATGAAAATAAAACCAGCAGCAGCAAAAACAATAGGATTCATCAAATCAATACGAATCAAAAGAATTGGTCGTCATGATGGAAAAATAGGCTTACCGAAAGAAAACAAAGACGGTATATGGGTATCGCCATATATGGAAAGCATTAATAAAGCATTTTCCCAGAGAGAAGACCAGGAATTCAACAAATGTGTGAAAGCAACAACAATACTTCAAAAAAAAGCAGACGAACTAACCCATGAAATACTCCGCCATGAAAAGATTGTAGAAACCTTAAGCAATTTCATTGCAGCTTCTCACGCAAGCGATGAAGCTTTAACCCTCAGATACACTGGCGAAGATCATTTACCTGAAAGCGGAATTCGAGCAAGAAGACAGCAAGAACACGATGCGCATCTCGCAGGCGATATTACTAAACTAACATCATCTGAAAGTTACCTTAATAATGCATACCAGGAAGTAGCAAAATTAAAAGCAGAAATTGAAGAATTTGAAACAGCTACACGGTTAAGAGTCGAATACATCCGAGCAAATGCAGACGAACGCATCCTTATATATTATCATGCAGCTATGAAAATGCATCCATTAAAAGATGAAATGCCAGCAATTCCAATACTTGCTATAACAAATGGAGAAGCAACATATCTCAGTTCGCGCAAAGCAGACATCGATCGCATAAAATCTATGCAACAAATAAAAGCATTAGTAGAAAATGGAGGTTATTAAATGAAAATAATAGATAAATTCCGCACAGCAACAAAAAAAAGACAAGCTCCAGAGCAAAGTAACTTCGCCCATGATGGTGTGCTGGTATCTCCAATATCAATCAATAAGAAAGGTGTTTTTGAAGATTATTTATTCGGTGACTCCAATTTACCAGGTATGCATGCTGTTCTTCCTGAATTCACCATAGACAAAAGACTTACCGATTTTTACATGGTTCTTGAAAGAAAACTTGATGACATCCTAGCCAACGGTAAGCTAGACGCATGTAATGGAGATATGTATGACAATCGGATTGAATCTATAGGCGCACTAGCACTAAGTAACGCAGAAAGCCAATATGCTTGGATTATTGAGCAACCCCTCCAAATTGCAATATCTGTTAGAGAACATGACATTATTAAACTAAGACAAATAGAAGAGAATATATGCAAGGAGATGGATGAGTTAGAGGCAGAACTGGCAATACTTAAGGAAAAAGAAAGCTCAATCAATAATTTCACATTAAAAAGGAGCAATAAAAATGAATGATAATTCTCTTAAAAAGAAAAAAGCTTATATTGGAAGTAAAGCAAAAACAGACAATTGGATTTTTCACCCTTTTACATGCTTCGCAATACTCATAATAACCTTATCTTTAGACTACATGGTGATGGACAAATTTTTCCTAGACCTTAGATACAAAAACACATTAGCACCAACACTTGGAGTCCTCTTCGTAATTGATGTAATGCCAATGTTTCTTTTGCCCGCATATAAATATCGATATTCAAAAGTTGAAAAATCACCAAGCTGGATGCTCATCTTAGCCACATCAATACTAGCATTAAAAATGTGTATGATTATTGGTGTAAAAATATCAATAATGGATCGGTTAAATGAAAAGCTTTCCATGCCAATCACGATACCTCGTATCTTTCTTGAAGCCCTTATTCCCCTTGGTACTTCAATGGTCAATGGCTTATCTGCCTGGAATAGCTTTCATCCACTAAAAAAGCGAATCATCAGAGCTGAGTCACGCAGAGCAGAGCTAGAATATGAAAAAATGATTATACATTCACAAAAAGCAAAGTACGATGTCTGTACAGATGATTATAGAAAAGCATTGGAAAACCAAATTAATAAGAAATACAATACATTTGTAAGAGGTATATATGCAACAATGAATGATTTAAAGCTCCATTTTCGCAACATCCTTGCAGAACGTTTGGCAGATCCCCGTAGTGCAAGCCATCTCTCTTCTATTCAAGAAAACAATATACAATCGCAAAAGCAGCTTCCAGAATCAATAGATATCAACGATTTTTACGATAATATCGTTCCAAGCATAGGGATTCAGAACTCATACATACCAAACAATCAAATTTACGGAGGTAAAAATAAATGAAGAAAACACAACAAAGACTGCTAATTATTCTAGTTACATTACTGATTCTAGTGACATCAACAGCGTGCAAAGAAGATTCCGATTCTCCCCTATCTAGCTTCAGCTTTATCCGAGAACCAGTTGACATGGGTCCTGCTAATGCAATCGCCATTGTAGTACAAGCAACAGAAAACTCCGCTGACCCTGAATTGTTTCTTAGACAAAAAGACATTATTGACTTGATTTCCTCTTGGGCAACACCAGAAAGCTCCTGTGTTTTTATTAGTGTAAGCGGTGAATCGATTGTTGTTGATACATTCAATGTACCAGAATCAGATGCAGTTGATGATAATCAAGTAGCTGATGATAGAGCATATTGGGCGAATAAAATCATTGACATTGCTTCAGAAATCACGGCTAATGCCAACGAGGTTGATACACTTACAGCTCTTATCAAAGCTGGGAATTGGCTTCGAGATAAAAACAACGAAAATAAATACATACTGTATATCGGCTCAGGTATAGCAACACAAAACGAACTATTTACCTTTACTAATCCTGGACTTATTTCGACTGAACCTAAGCAAATAATTGATCAATTAAATACTCGGTACTCTTTACCTTATCTCGATGGTGTGACCGTATGGTTTGCTGGTTTGGGTTGTACTGTAAGACCTCAGGAGCCAGTTGGGACGAACATGAATAGCATCAGGAAACTATACGAAACACTAGTTATTCACTCAGGTGGCAATTTTAAGCAAATCTACGCTGAGCTTGGTGGAAAATCTGCTCAATCTGATTTTTCCGTAACTCCAGTTTCATTCCCATCTGAGCTGCCACTGGTTTTCATGCCATCAGAGCCAATCAGAGCTGAAGCTTTTACAAAACCACAAATGATAACAGAAGAGCAAGTGCGATTTATAGGTGATTCAGCCGATTATGTTGACGAAGCCGCTGCACTCACAGTATTATCTCCAATTGCTGACTATATGATAGCCACTCCCAGCTTTAACCTACTACTCATTGGAACAACCGCTGGCGATGAAAATAGTCAAGTCAGTCAAAGATTATCCGAAGATAGAGCAAATACTGTGAAAAACACCCTTGTATCCCTCGGTGTTCCCTCTGATAGGATTTATACCCTTGGTCTTGGTAGCGTTGACCCTTGGCATATATACGGATTAGGCACCACCAGCTCCGAAGCAGCACAAAATCGCAAAGTTGTCCTAATATCAGCGGATTCACCAGATGCTTCTACATTCATGCATAATATACGATAATATATATTTAAATTTTGCTTAAACTCGGAATCAAGGAGGTATGAATTATAAGCTAAATAAAAACGTGTCTGATGCACTTACTGAGGTGTATCAGGCACGTTTTTTATGTTTTCCTTGTTTTGTTAAATCAATCTCTTATATATCATATTTCGAAAGAATACTCTCCGAATCCGCGAGTAGTCTTTTTTCCAATATGCAACTGAGTCCCTAAATCAATATAAGGCAGATAACGCGTCATGTCGCCGAAATAGCTAATTGTCCCGATGACTCCCTCAATAGCTTGAGAACCCATGGAAAAACGCACACTTCGTAATTGTGATTTAGCTTCAACATATGGTTTTCTCCCAAGCAAGCTGTATGGTATTACAAACTCTTTATCTGAATAATTATCGATTATACCTGCAATTCTCCCAAACAAGCTGTCGATAAGCTGTCCGAATGTAATGTCTTTCAACGCTTCGTTACGACTTATCATTTCCACAGGCGAGTCGAAATGGATTGTGATGTTATCGCAGTATTCGATGGATTCTGCACCTTCGTCGCTCCATTCTCTGTTGTATTCCAAGTTGGCATCGATTAATTTTGCATTCTTTAGGTTACCTGTACACATTAAGTTCGTAGCATCTACAAGTTCATTAACAAATCTGCAAGCAGACCCAAAAAGCGATATGGAAAAGTCAAGGGTATCGCCTTTTTCATAGCTTCCTTGGCTAGGGTATGGTGATGATACAACATATGGATTGGGTATAGATTCCTCATTTTGGACTTTAAACACCGAACCATATATGCAGTCTTTAATATATGCACATTCAACGCATTGCTGTTTTTCATAAATGCAATATTCACGCGAAAGCGCAGCCCCAAGCGCACCACGAATCGTATTGCCAATAAATGTCGGCAGCCGTGTTTGAGACTGGAATTCCAATCGAAAACTTAGTTTCATAATATGTAAGCTATTGTTAACCAAAAAGAAAACCCCTTTCAGGGAAATAATGGGTTGCGCAACGCGTCACGTCCCCAACAAGGCCACTAAGAATTCAGCGTTTCAAACCCCTTTCGGGGATTTAGGGTTGCGCAATAGTATACCGCCGTTTGGGCGCCCCGCTACTATGACGTTTCAAACCCCTTTCGGGGATTTAGGGTTGCGCAACAAGAGCAAGTCCTCCGCCACAATCTTGGCAGGCTGGTTTCAAACCCCTTTCGGGGATTTAGGGTTGCGCAACTGGGGGAGATCTCTGTCCTCGGCCGCAAGGTCGAAGGTTTCAAACCCCTTTCGGGGATTTAGGGTTGCGCAACTTGTTACTCTGCAATACATAGCAGAGGGGAAAAAGCGTTTCAAACCCCTTTCGGGGATTTAGGGTTGCGCAACAGGAGGCCACCGCAACCACCGCCCCCGCAACCACCGGTTTCAAACCCCTTTCGGGGATTTAGGGTTGCGCAACCGTCTACATGAAGCCTACGGAGAGGCTTTTAAGGCCGGTTTCAAACCCCTTTCGGGGATTTAGGGTTGCGCAACCCTAGCCTTTTTCAGGCATTGGTACCACTGGGTTTTTAGGGGGTGTTTTAACAATGATTGGAGTTGGTTGACATAACAACCTTTTTTATTGTAACTCTTTTGTAACTTCTCCAAAATAATAATCCTTTCGGATGCCGATTAACCATTGCAATTACAGGATTTTTTAAACCTCTTAGTACACCACTCCACTTTTTCACAATGATGCCCGTTTTTGGGGGGTAAAAAACATTGTGAATCGGAAACCCAATGAAGATATAGTAACAAAATAAGTAAGCATATTCAATCATTTCCATCAAAAAAACTAAATTTATTTACAATATACCAATATTGCATCCCTGAGGAATTCTGCGCAGCTGGGGGCTAGTTTTTCGTAGTAGGCTTTGAAGCGGTCGTCGGCTACGTACATTTCGCTTAAGCCTATGTGGTATTCTTTGCTATACTTGGGATAAAACACACATAGCCATTGCTTGTGAAGGTCGCAGGCTTTTTGTGCAAGCTCTCCTTCTGGCTCGCCAGTTGCGATAGCGGCGACCAATGTTTCTTCCAGTTCTAGGCGAAGTCTTTCACCTTCGTTGTATTGTTCTTGAGTTATACCTTTTAGCTTTGCATTGGATTCGTCAATGGCTTGGTCTCCATATAATGCACGGAGTTCTTCACCATATTTTTCTTCGTTTTCGTCTATGAGTGATTGTTTTAATCCCTCGAATTTTTCATTGTCACTCATTGTTGTTTCTCCTTTCATAGCTGAGATGGATTTCTCGACATTTTTTATCAGAACATCCAAACGATCTCTCTTTTTTCTTAGGTCTTTTAGGTGATTTTTAAATGCTTGCTCTTCATCGTAATCCTGTGCATACATGATACTTTTAATGTCTTCTAAAGAAAAGCCAAGTTCTTTGTAAATCAGAATCTGTTGCAATATATTAAGTTCCATTTGTCCATATATGCGATACCCCGAGGATGCTACTCTAGCTGGCTTCAACAAGCCTATTTCATCATAATAGCGCAGAGTGCGAGCACTCACTCCAGACATTTTTGCCAATTTATTACCTGAATATTCCATTTTCAATCACCTCACAAACCATTGTATTCATGCTTGATTATAACGTAACCACATTGTACACTATGACGTAGCGTCAAAGTCAATAGTTTTTTTGAAATATTAAAAATAAAAAACCCACGCCTATATAGCGTGAGTTTTCATATTTGGTACGGATGAGGTGACTCGAACACCCACGCCTCTCGGCACAAGAACCTAAATCTTGCATGTCTACCAATTCCATCACATCCGCATATGTTCATTAATCAGTATGAGATAATAATAACACAAATTTGTCACTACTGCAATATATCATTTAACTCCTAAATCCTAAATCCTAACTCCTAATTCTCTTTCAGTGTTTCTTTAAACCTCTCTGCTGCTGCTAGTTGCTCGGCGGCGCTGTTTAGGGTTGTTGTTGTTATGTTTTCGCCACCGCTCAGGCGTGCTAGTTCAGCTTTTCTTCCTTCATGGTCTAGTTCATTTACTTGGGTGAAGGTTCTGCCGCTGCTGGTGCTTTTTAAAATCTCGAAGTGTGTGTCCGCCATGACAGCAATCTGTGGTAGATGGGTGACACAAAGCACTTGCCTTTGCTGTGCTAGTTTCGATAGCTTTTCTCCGACTCTTTGTGCAGCAATCCCAGAAACACCGGAATCTATTTCATCAAAGACTACGGCTCCAGTGTCCTTTCCACTACCAATAACATTTTTTAAGGCAAGCATTATCCTTGCTAGCTCACCGCCGGAGGCAATTCGATTGATTTTTCCAGGTTTTTCTCCAGGGTTTGCCGACATGAGAAAGCTTATTTCGTCCTGTCCGGCTGCGCCAAGTCCATATTCACCATGTACTTCGCCAAATTCAACTACAAATTCCACACCAGGCATATTGAGTTGTGATAATTCTTCCATTACGTTGTTTTCCAATTGTTTCGCAGCTGATTTTCGAGATTGGGAGAGTTTTTCAGAAACAGCGGAAGCTTCATTAATGAGCTGCTCCAATTCTGCGGAAAGTCTTTCCAGCTTGTTGGATGAGTCTTCCATGTCCATGAGCTCTATTTTACCTTGTTCCAAATACTCGATTGCCGCTTCTTCGCTTCCATATTTTCGCATGATGCGGTTTATGGCATCCAAGCGAGATTCCAATTCATCCAACTCACCTGGGAAAAAATCAAGCTCCGAGCGAAAGCTGCGAAGTTCATCGGATATGTCTTGGGCGTTGTAGCGTAAATCAGTTAAGCGTTCGCCAATTGATCTTAATCCTTCGGAATATCGCGCTGCTTTGTCCAGTTCCATTTGTGCTTCGGTTATTAGAGCGACCGCACCTTCGCTGCTGTCTCCGCCGTTGAGAGCTTCGAATGCTGCTTCGACGGATTCTGTTAATCTTGAAGCATTCATGAGCAGCTCTCGCCTTGAAGAAAGCTCATCATGTTCCCCAACACGTATCCTTGCTTGTTCAATTTCATCAATTTGGTATTTAAGTTCATCAATGCGACGCTCTTTGTCACCTTCATCCATATTTAACTTTTCAATTTCATGCTTTTTTGCAATTAGTTTATCATATATTCCACGATATTCACCTAATTGACTAGCTAGTCCTCCAAATGTGTCCAAATAAGACCTGTGGGCACTTTCGTCTAGCAACTTCCTACCATCATTTTGTCCATGAATGTCAAGAAGCCCTGTTCCTAGCTCCCTTAGTTGGGTGACTGGAATTGGTGCTCCATTAATGCGACAAACGGTTTTTCCATCGCTACTTATCCTTCTTGATATATATATGTCTCCGCTTTCATCCGCTTCTATATCGTTATCCGCCAGCCATGATGCGTCTTCATCTTCACATGAAAAAACAGCGGTAACAGTGGCGAAATCGGCTCCTGTTCTAATGATGTCTCTTGATGTCCTTCCACCTGTGACAGCAGACAGGGCATCAATCACGATTGACTTTCCCGCTCCAGTCTCCCCTGTTAACACATTAAGTCCAAAGTCAAATTCAATGTCTGCCTTTTCAATTACAGCTATATTTTCAATGTGTAATAGTTTTATCATATGTAATACCAAATTATTGGGTAATTCGATTTGTTTAACATTGTTTATTTGCGAAGAATAGTTGTCTTCCGAATGAGATTCTTCGCTTCGCTCAGAATGACACCCCTGGGGGTGCTTATGGTTTACAGCCGAGGCGGCGCGTCAAAGATGCCGCGCCCTACGAATGTCATTGTGTGGTGTTGCGGTTTGGGGTAATTGTGCATTGTTCATTGTTGCTGAGGCGGCGCGTCAAGGATGCCGCGCCCTACGAATGTCATTGTGTAGTGTTGCGGTTTGGGGTAATTGTGCATTGTGCATTGTTGCTGAGGCGGCGCGTCAGGGATGCCGCGCCCTACGAATGTCATTGTTTTGTGTTGCGGTTTGGGATAATTGTTCATTGTTCATTGTTCATTGTTCATTGTTCATTGTTCATTATCTAAGCATTTCTTCTATTTCGCTGCAGAAGCGTTCTGCTGCGTCCATGTCGTGCATGGCTAGGAAGCCTGTGTCGTCGCCGGCTATGGTGCCTACTATGCTTTTTATGCCCATTGTGTCGATGGCACTGCAGGCGGCTGGGGCGAGACCTGGCAATGTTTTAATCACCACTATGTTCTGGGCAAAGGCATAGGAAGTAACGCTTTCTCGAAATATTGTCCTTAGCCTTGCTGCATGGTTAAGTATATCTGGCTTCCCTCTGGTAACATACCTATAAGAACCTAAAGCCGTCAGTTCTTTCACCAAGTGTAAGTCCTTCACGTCTCTAGAAATCGTGGCTTGTGTACTATAATACCCAAGCTTTGTTAGCTCAGCGATTAGCTGGTTTTGCGTTTCCACATCAATTGTGGCAATGATTTTAAGAATTGCAGCCTGCCGCTCTTTTTTCATTATCTTTCCCTCAACTTTTCACTGACTTTACTATAAAAGCTTTTTCCGGACAAACGCACTAAACGTGTGGATTTCTTCGATTTATTCACATTAACCACATCTCCGCTTAGTAACTCTATTCTATCACAACCATCGCAGGAAATATACGCTGGGCTGTTTTTTTCATGACCTAATTCTATTGTAACATGCCTTTCGGAGACTAGGACAAAGGGTTTTGCCTCCAGTACATGGGCACATATCGGCGTTACTATTATGCTATGGGATGTCGGTTCTACAATGGGTCCGCCTGCTGACATGGAATAAGCCGTGGACCCTGTTGGCGTTGCTATAACGGCTCCATCACCCACAAAGCTTGATATAATTTGTCCATCACCATACAAGGTAAGATCAATCACCTTATTATATCCTCTGATTACGACATCATTCAAAGCAAAATCATCATGAATCACCTCTCCTTGCCGCAAAAGCTGGGCATCAAGCATCATTCGAGTTTCAATTTCAAAAGCTCCAGAAGCTACCAAGCTCACCATTTCGATTTCGTCAGTTTCAAGCTCTGCCATGAATCCTTTGCTTCCCATATTTATACCAAGTATCGGCACCTCGTAATCTGCAGCAGTTCTAGCAGCACGGAGTATCGTTCCGTCTCCCCCTAGGGTGATAATCATATCTGCATCTTCGAGTTCATCTTCAAATTTGGCATATTTGAAATCGCTGGGGGGTAATTTAATGTCACCCATATCCTCTAGCACAGGGCAAATGACAACATATTTGGCATATTGTTTGAGAATCGATGCCACTTTTAATGTGACATCAAGACCGATGTCCCGCTGTACATGGGGATATAATACGACTCTATCATGCTTGATGGCACCAGCGAATCCGGCTGGAAAGCCTTCATCCCGTTCCATTTCTCCCCCAGTTGCTTCGCCTTTTATCGCTTCCTTTGTAATAGACAAAACTCTTCCCCACACTCTCTTTATTCTATTGCGAAATATTCATAGGATTTACTAACCACTTTTGCTGTGGATATGCTGCTGCCCTCGCCACTTGCCCGAAGCCAAGCGAGATACTCTATATTCCCTTGCGCTCCCCTAATCGGCGAATGGGTAAGCCCGCCCAGCATATATCCAATACGAAATGCATTTTCGCAAAAGCTATCCAACACCCCAATATGGGTATCCATGTCAGATACAACACCCTTATTTCCCACATTTTCCCGCTCGGCTTCAAACTGCGGTTTTATCAGACAAATCGTATCCTTGTCGCCAACAAGCAATTCCTTGACCACTGATAGAACAGTTCCCAGGGAAATAAATGATAAATCAAGGGTAGCTAGCGATGGCAGTGGATTGAGCATTTCTCCAGTGACATATCTTATATTTGTCCGCTCCATGGAAATCACCCGCGGGTCATTGCGAAGACTCCATGCCAGCTGACCATATCCCACATCAACGGCATATACAAGTTTTGCACCATTTTTCAATAAACAATCAGTAAATCCACCTGTGGACGCTCCGCAGTCGATGCATATCTTGTCCACTGGAGATATGCCGAAATATTCAAGGGCTTTACTCAGCTTTAAGCCTCCACGGCTCACATATTCTTGGCTTCCTTCGACAATAATAGAAGAATTCGGGTCAATTTGCATACCTGCTGTGCTCGCCCTTGCGTTGCCGATATACACTTTTCCGCCCATTATAAGGGCTCTTGCCAGTTCAAGACTATCCGCTAATCCACGCTCGACAATAAGAGCATCTAAACGGACCTTACTCATATGCCCTTACCCATTTCTTTGCCTTATGCTACGACTCTCTCGAATGCCTTTGCTCCGTTCATCATTCATCGTTTTCGACTTTTCATTTACCATTTCATTCGCCATATCATCGCGAATCCCATCGCGAATCGAAGCACAAACGCTTTCGGTATCGATACCACATAATTTTCGCAAATCAGAAACATCGCCACAGGGTATAAAGCGTTCACCAGTGTTTTTTAATATAAGCTTTTTAGGGAAATAGGCAGTGAAATCCTTAGCAAGTGCTGTCACCAGACCCTCTCCCACTGAACCTCGCTCCACGCATTCCTCAAGCACCAAAAGTCTTTTAGTTTTCTTAACAGATTCAACAATTGGATCGATATCGATTGGGCTAATCCTTCCCAGTTTAATCAGCTCCACCTCAATCCCTTCTTGGGATAAAATTTGTGCAGCTTCAATGGCTGTGTTTATGTTTATGCCATATGTCACTAAAGTAAAATCTGATCCTTCCCTTAGACGCACTGTGGCTTGGGTTCCGCCTGCTTTATATGCGCCCTCAGTTCCCCTGGGGTATCTAATGGCAACGGGACCGATTATGCTATCAGTGGCAAGGCGAAGCATATCTCGTAGCTCTGCATAATTTGAAGGGGCAAGTATTGTCATATCAGGTATCGAGCGTAAATAAGCCACATCGAAAATTCCTTGATGGGTTTCGCCATCTCCAGGTACCAAACCAGCTCTGTCCACCGCCAAGACCACATGGACATTGCTCAGTGCAATATCATGGAGCAGCATATCATATGAACGTTGTAAAAAAGATGAATAAACCGCAAAAACTGCAACAGCTCCCCTGGTAGCCATGCCTGCAGCCATGGAAGCTCCATGACCCTCTGCAATCCCCACATCGAAAAACCTATCGGGATATTTCAATGCAAAATCAGCCAAGCCAGTGCCATCGGTCATCGCCGCTGTAATGGCGCAAATGCGTGGGTCATGAATCGCAATTTTCGTCAGTTCGTCTCCAAAAGCAGAGGAAAAGGATCTATCGCTTTCGCTGGCTACACCTTTTTGATAATCAAAGGGACGGACTCCATGGTATTTATCCGGTTCTTTTTCGGAAAACTCATAACCTTTGCCCTTTTGGGTCAACACATGAATAACAGCGGGTTCATTTTGCCGCTTTGCCCATTCCAGGGCTTCAACAATTCTATCAACATTATGACCATCCACAGGTCCTGAATATTGCAGACCCATTTCCTCAAACATGCTACAATTTAAAATTGCTTCTTTAAGAGCGGTTTTTATACCATGTAGAAAATTATATATATATTTCCCACCTGGAAGTATCTCCATGAACCGCCTGTAGCCTTTTTTGAAAGATGCATATGATGGCTTCATTCTCAGTCTGGATAAGTAACGAGCAATTCCCCCAACATTGGGCTTAATGGACATACCGTTGTCGTTTAATATGATAATAAGCTGCTCACCTGATTCGCCGGCATTTGACAAGCCTTCGAAAGCAAGCCCACCTGTGAGCGCACCATCGCCGATGAGTGCAATCACAGAATACTCTCCCCGAGAGAGTGTTCTAGCTTGCGCCATTCCCAAAGCGACGGAAATGGAGTTTGATGCATGTCCCGCAATGAAGGCATCGTGTATGCTCTCCGATGGTTTTGGAAAACCCGATAAGCCACCAAATTGTCGCAGGGTGCTAAATTCGGATTTTCTCCCTGTCAATGCCTTGTGGACATAACTTTGATGCCCAACATCGAATACCAGTCTATCTTTTGAAGTGTCAAAAACCCTGTGTAAAGCAACAGTAATTTCAACAACACCAAGATTAGATGCCAAATGCCCTCCCGTTTTCGCTACATTTTGAACCAAAAAATCACGTAGCTCCTCACACAAGCCATCAAGTTCGGCATTCCCAAGGTCTTTTACGTCTTCGGGAGAATTTACTTTATCAAGAATACTCAAAGTATACTAACCTCAAATCAACGCAAGGAGATTTTTTCCTATCTTGCTGTTTTGTTATTCCACTTGCTGAAAATCTAAATCGTTCATTAATATAGAAATATAATGTGTAATGACAACTGGTATAATATTATGTAAATGCATAAATCTTGTATATTTTCAAATGTCTTCAGCTGCATCAAATGGTTTTTAGCTGCTTCAGCTTGTTCTTTCAGCCAACATATATGCAAGCCAAGACAAAAAACCGATTTCTCCGAATTCACTTTCGATTGCATCCACTGCTTTTTTCGTCTGTTTGGCGATAATTTCATTACATGAATCTAAATCGAGTAATGATGCATAGGTTGTCTTATTGCTATTTTTATCAGAAAGCAAGGGTTTCCCCAGCTCCTTTTCATCGGCTATATAATCAAGTAAATCATCGCGGATTTGAAACGCCAGCCCTAGGGAAAGGGCATATTCCTGAGCCGCTTCTATCTGCGCCTTTGTGCCGCCTGCTGCAATGACCCCCATTATGGCACTGGCACTAATCAGCTGAGCTGTTTTATATTTATTAATTTCTTCCAGCTGCTCCAGCTCAATTTGAATGCCTTCATTTTCCAAATCCAAAAGCTGCCCCCCGCATATCCCATGGGGTCCTGCCGCTTTCGCAAATATCTTACCCATTTCTACAATAGTATCTGCTGGTAGTTCCGAAGCCAGTAATGCATCAAAGGCTGCTGCTTGCAACGCATCTCCAGCCAAAATGGCTGTTGCTTCTCCATATGCGATGTGATTGGACGGCTTACCCCTTCGCAAATCGTCATCATCCATAGCAGGAAGGTCATCATGAATCAATGAATATGCATGGAGCATTTCAATGGCACAGGCTGCATTTAAAGCCTTTTCGAAATTTCCACCGGCTGCCTCGCAAAATTTTATGCATAAAACCGCTCTTATGCGTTTTCCCCCAGCCAGCAAGCTATAGCGCATAGCCTCCAGCAATTTTCCATATGAGTATTGCCCTGTGAAGTATGAATCAAGCTTATTTTCAATGAGTTCCCTGCAATCATCAAATTCCTTGTTATAAATCGAATCATCAGTCCTCATCGTCAAATGCAACTTCCTCCATTTCGCCATCCTGGTTTCTTTGGAGGCGAACAATTGTCTGCTCTGCATCGTCCAGCATTTTATTACAGCTTTGAATTAATTTTGCACTTTCTTCAAACAAAGCAAGAGCCTTATCCAGAGGAGCGTCTCCCCTTTCCAATTGCTTAACAATTTCTTCTACTCTTTCCAATGCCTGTTCAAATGTTAATTCCAATTGTTCCATTATTTTTCCTCACTTTCGATGACCATGCACGAAATTTCATCAACTTCCAGCCTAATGGCGATTTTTTCACCAGCCACGACATCATTTGCATTTCGAATGATGCTTCCGTCATCCTTTTTTGCTATGGCATAACCGCGTCCAAGTACCTTGAGTGGACTCATGGCATCAAGGGAAGCCGCCAGCATAGCAAATTTTACTTTACGGTCAATAAGGCTTTGTTGCATACTCGCTTGAAGTTTTTCCCTTAATGTATCTACTTTTTTTCCTTTGTCATCAATGAATTTTTGCGGATTAAGGGTGATTCGTTTACCATTTACAGCAGCCATTTGGCTTTTCATAGTGTGAATGTTTCGTTGAAAAAGCAAAACGCTTCGATCTTGGACTTGGGCGATTTGCAAACGCCTGTCATCTATATAATGCCTTGGATTTCGCATCACTCGCGCATCTTTAAAAGCGTCTATTGTTTGTCTATATGATTTTATTTCACCATTTATTGCTTGACTTACCCTAATTTGCGCATTTCTCAATCCATTTCTCACATCATTGATGTCTGGAACTGCTAGTTCCGCTGCGTTTGACGGTGTGGCAGCTCGCAGGTCAGCAACATAGTCAGATATTGTGATGTCAGGTTCGTGACCAACCGCTGATATTACTGGTATTTTTGAGGCAAAAATAGCGCGGGCAACTGTTTCATCATTGAAAGCCCATAAGTCTTCAATGGAACCACCGCCGCGCCCTGTGATTACAAGCTCTGCCAATTCGTGTTTATTTGCATATTCAATCGCAAGTGCAATTTCCAAAGGAGCCTCTGCTCCCTGAACTCGAACGGGTAATATGATTACCTTTGTCAAGGACCAACGCGATTTCAATATTTTTAACATATCTTGGACAGCTGCGCCAGTGGGTGATGTTACCAGTGCAATTCTTTGTGGAAATTGAGGAATTGGTTTTTTATGCCATTGCTCAAAAAGTCCTTCGGAGGATAGTTTTTCCTTCAGCTGCTCAAATGCAATATGTAAGTCACCGATACCATCGGGAACAAGCTCGTCCACATAAAGCTGATAAGCTCCATCCCTTGGATATAGAGATATACTCCCGCTTGCTTGCACCTTCATTCCGTTTTCCGGCTTGAATTGAAGATTTGATGCGTTTCTACGGAACATAACACATTTCAAAGAACCTTCGTTATCTTTCATGGTGAAATAATGATGCCCTGCCTGATGCATAGTATAATTAGAAAGCTCCCCCCGAACGGTCAATTTACGAAGCTCCCCATCGGAATCCAGCAATTTCTTAATATAGCTATTCAATTCACTAACAGTAAAAACACCCACAGCAAACACCCGGTTTAATTAAAACATCTCTCCTCTTTGGAAGGAGCCTAGTACGCCGTTTATGAAGGAGACGGTTTGAGGGGTTTCGTATTTTTTTGCGATTTCTACGGCTTCATTGATGGCAACCCGGTCGGGAATCTCGGGCATATAAAGAACTTCAAACATGGCTGTTTTCATGACAGCGGCAGCGGTTCTGGAAATTCTACCATAACTCCATCCAACAGCATATTTATCTATGTATCCATCCAGCTCCGCTCCATGCTCATAAACGCCTTTTACTAGCGAACTTATGTAAATGCGTTGCAAATCATCCGGACTTTCCTCAAAAAGCTCATCTTCTGCATAAAGCGTCGCATAATACTCTTCTTCAAAAACCCTTTCCAGCAACTGCTCTGGGTCTGAAGGATTTTCAGACAGGGCAAAGTTGAGCCTCACCGCTATTTCCCTAGCTACAGTCCGAAGCATCTTATCTTATTTTTCCTTCTTTTGGAGTGCTATCCCACTAATATTCACATTAACTGCGGCAACAGGGATACCAGCAGCTCCTTCTATCGCAGTAACAACGGATTTTTGAACCAGGGCACCAACTTCACTGACTGAATATCCAAATTGTACGATAATATCTATATCTACGGTGATATTATCACCTTCCACAGTCAGTTTTACACCTTTGGGATTCCCTTTTCTACCGAGTATATTGCCTATTTCTTTACTTTGGGTAACAGCTTGTTCATGGACACCCTCCACATCGGATGCAGCCACAGCAGCTATCACCGCCAACACATCTTCGGATATGTTTATACTACCCTTTTCGATGTTATTTACTATGTATCCTTTATTGTCAGCCATATGCTTTCTCCTAGTTGTTAGAGATTCATCAAACGATAGCATATCAACGTATCTTTGTCAATGGATACGCGCCTGAAATATTCATTTTTTCCAGCCTTCTATGGGGAGCTGCTGCATTGAGCCGAATATTTTTGATTTAATATCTGGATACGACTTCCTTAAAGTTTTAATTAAGCTTTTAATCTCTTCACGTTTGCTCGAACCGTTTAATGGACACACATTTGCCACTATAGGCAAATTCGCCATCGAAGCATATTTATTTATCTCAGCCTCCTTCACATAGAGCATAGGTCTGATTTGCGTCACAGCAGCTCTATCCAAAAATGTAACTGGAGAAAAACAATTCACGCGACCTTCATATAAAAGAGACATCAGAAATGTCTCCACAGCATCATCATAATGATGTCCAAGGGCAATCTTTCTGATACCGAGAGCTCCAATGGTATCATGGAGTATACCCCGCCTCATTTTTGCACAAAGGGAACAATGACTGCTGTGACGGTTTTCATCGAAAACAATTTTAGCAAATTCGGTTTTACATAAAGTATACGGAATATCATGGTCATCACATAGTTTTTGCACATTATCGAAATCCATGTTTTCAAAGCCCATATCCACAGTCACAGCGTGAAGATTGAAAGATTTCGGGTAATACCTGCGCAGTTCAACCAAAGACATTAATAATGTCAATGAATCCTTTCCACCAGAAACAGCAACGGCAAGGGTTTCACCATCCCCTATCATTTTATAATCTTCGATGCAACGCCTGACATAACCTGTAATCTTATTCAGTGCTGCAGTTGTATTGGGGTCACTCATGATAAATCTCCTAAAAGTGTTTTTGCAATTGAGCATATGTGAGCATTTTAAAGAAATATGGAGCAATTAGCAGTATGCTTTCAGTAGTTTAATATTTTTCTAAACAAGTATTGACACTGAAATATCCATATGTTATACTAGCTAGCGGAAATACACCGCAAGACTTGCGGATGTATTTTCAAATGCTATACTGCTCTAAACTGTTATACATAACAATAATAGTCGGCTAGTCTGTATAGCTTCATGCGACTATATTGGAGGAAATATAATGTCAACAACACTTGCTAAAAAGGAAACCATTACACGCAAATGGTATATCCTTGATGCCGCTGGAAAACCCATGGGGCGAACAGCAGTGCAAGCGGCGAATATACTACGAGGTAAACATAAACCTGATTATACACCAAATGTAGATTGTGGTGACTTCGTTATTATACTCAATGCAGCAGATGCCGTTCTCACGGGCAATAAGCTCCAGCAAAAGTATTATCGCCGCCACAGTGGTTGGGTCGGTGGTCTTAAGGAAGTCCAATACAAACGTTTAATGGAAACCCGTGCAGATTTCGCCATGACTCTCGCTGTGAAAGGCATGATGTCAAAAAACACTCGTGACCGCGGTGCCCTCAAAAGACTTCGCGTCTTCAAAGGACCGGATCATATCCACCAAGCGCAAAAACCAGAACCTTGGACAATGCAATAAGGAGGAGATTGAATGTATACAAGTAAAAAACCATATCTATACGGCACAGGAAGAAGAAAGTCCTCCGTTGCCAGGGTTCATTTGTTCCCAGGCGGCACAGGGGAAATAACCATCAATGGTCGTGATATCGACGAATATTTCGGTTTAGAAACACTTAAATACATCGTGCGCCAGCCCTTAAATACAACTGAGATGACAAGTAAGGTCGATATCAGAGCAACAGTTAAGGGTGGTGGCGTAACAGGCCAAGCAGGAGCCATTCGCCACGGAATCGCCCGCGCCTTGCTCTTGGTTGATGAGTCATTCCGTCCGCCTCTTAAAGCAGCTGGTTTCCTCACCCGTGACCCCAGGATGAAGGAGAGGAAAAAATACGGACTGAAAGGTGCCAGAAGAGCACCTCAATTCTCAAAACGATAAAGCATCAACGGCAGTGTTTTATGAGCATATTTTGATATTTAGTGTTTATGATAATTATGCCTTCTAGCAATGTCAGCGAGCAAAATAATCTACAAGAAAATACTCTACAAGAAAGGTGATGTTTCCGCATAAGATAAAATATGAAAATCCATAAATCCACAATAATGCATCCTGCGGAAATATCGGTGGGATAGGCATTTCATGAGCGATAGAAGAGAAAGCGATAGACGCGCATCCGATGGCAGGTTGATTAGCGACAGGAGAGAAGGCGACAGAACTCCAGTCACCTTACCCGGTCAGCAACGGGCCTTTGTCGAACGCAGAAGGAAGCAAGATTGGGTTGTAAAGTCCGCCACAGTTATTGCGATACTAGGTTGGGCTGGCACAATGATTGCCCTATTACTAATTGACAGAGCGGCTCCAGCACAGGAAAACTTTATAACAAGATTTTTAAAACTGGACATCATCAGCACCTGGAATACATCCATGCTCAGATGGGCTTTCATAACTGCCCTCGCTTCGTTTCTGACTTGCGTCGTCGGTCTAATACTCAATGCAACGCGCCAGCGCAGAAAAACCGACAAATATAACAAATTATTGATTACTGTCAGCGTTATATCCACAGTGCTTTTGATATTTTATATGGTAAACTTTTTTAAATATCTATCATAAAAGCAATTAAACAATAAAACATATATAATTGGAGCGGGCTACCCAAAAGCGGGTAGCCTGTTTCCAGTCTTTTCCAAAATTCATGGAAAAAGACGCTATACATTGGAGCTTGTAGCCAGACTTGAACTGGCGACCTGCGCATTACGAATGCGCTGCTCTACCAACTGAGCTATACAAGCGCTTTGCGTAGCATTTCAAGCACGCCACGCATCGTATTTTACAATATTTTTCCATCGCTGTCAATCGCTTGTCAACGCTGTCAATGAAGCACCATTTGAAAAAGAAATACTATGGTGAGCACCCACATGAGTCCGCTTACTTCCTTGAATTTGCCAACTGCAGACTTTACAATTACATAGGAAATTAAACCGAAAGCCAAGCCATGGGATATGGAATAAAACAAGGGCATGGAGATCAAAGTAAGACCGAGGGGGATAGAATCTTCAAAGTCGTCAAGCTTCAGATGCATAACAGGCTCAATCATGAAAATACCTACGATTATCAAAGCTGGTGCTGTGGCAAAGCTGGGTATTGTTAAAAATATCGGTGAAAAGAAGAGGCTCAGTAGGAAAAATGCCGATGTCACCAACGAAGTCAAGCCTGTGCGACCTCCCTCTTGAACTCCAGCTGCACTTTCCAGATATGTGGTAACAGTGGATGTCCCCAAAATTGCTCCCGCTGTAGTTCCTATTGCATCGGCAAGCAAAGCTTTATCGGCATCTTCCAGCTCTCCTTTTTCATTGAGCATTTTCGCTTTAGTAGCAATTCCAGCGAGAAATCCCAATGTGTCGAAGATGTCCACAAAAAGAAAGGTGAACATAACCGAAAAGAATGTGAGAAAACTTGTGGTTCCGCTGAAAGCCTCCTTGATTCCGCTGAAACATAGTCCAAAAGTGGAAGCCAGCGAAGGTGGAGCTGAAACGACTGCTGTGGGAAGCAAGTTATATGCTCCTGCTGCTGGATCGATTTGATACCAACCGGTAAATTGAGCAATAATCCCGATGAGCCAAGAGATTAGTATACCGATGAGCAAAGCTCCTTTCACCTTTCGAGCCAGCAAAACGATGATAACCACAACACCGATTAAAGCTATGGCGACTGCAGGCTGCTTTAGGTTGCCGATGGTAACCAAAGTTGCAGGGTCAGCCACGACAACTCCGGCATTTGCCAAGCCTATAAACATAATAAACAAACCAATACCCGCTCCCACGGCGTATTTCAAAGTGAGGGGGATGGCATTGAATAACTTCGTTCGGATTCCTGTTTTACTGAGAATAATGAAGATTATCCCTTCGATAAACACCGCTGCTAAAGCAAGCTGCGGGCCATAACCCATGCCAATTATGACCGAATAGGCAAAAAAGGCATTCATTCCCATTCCAGGTGCCATGGCAAAGGGCATATTTGCAAGTAAACCCATAGCAATTGTCCCAATGGCAGCTGACAGTGCCGTTGCGGTGAATACAGCACCTGCATCAAGACCGGCATCAGAGAGAATACTGGAATTTACAGCCATGATATAAGCCATCGTTGCGAAAGTCGTCGCACCAGCAATTATTTCTGTTTTAACATTTGTGCCTTTTTCTTTTAGTTTAAACCTTTTTTCCACCAATTTAACAACCCCTAATCTAAAAATATCCCAATGGAAGCATCTAAGGTTACTGGTCACCCCATCCTTCGTAAGTACTTACAATGTCATCTAAGAGCGTAGCGAAGGATCTTATTATACCGAAATAACTGACTAAGAAGATTGCAACGTCGCTTTGCTCATCGCAATGACACAGGATTGTTACCCCATGACCAGTAACCATCTAGGATTAATAATATGACTTTTTTCGCATTTTATATCACATTTAAACGAAATGCAATAGATGCTTTTTCATTTTTTTATTGACTCAAGGGGTCTGTGTTTGTATAATGTATATATAACTAAATCATAACCAACTTTTTAACCCCAATCGTAATTCATAAATTAAGATGCATTAAAGAATGGACAGGATAATATGAACCCCATGGACAGCCACATAGAAACGACATTCAACGGTAGCAGGCTATCCCACGCATATATAGTACCACTAAGCCTTGCCCACACCCTTGCCATGGCAGTTGTGTGTTCATCATCGGAGCAAGTTCCATGTTTGAGCTGTTCAAATTGCAACAAGTCTTCTCGCAACATCCATCCTGACATTACAGTAATAGGAAAACTAGAGGGAAAGCGCGAAATACAAGTAAACCAAATTCGCGAGTTAAAAAAGGATGTTATCGTTGTTCCCAACGATTCCAATAAAAAGGCATATATAATTAGAGAAGCCGAAACCATGAATGTTGCATCACAAAATGCAATCCTGCGCATATTGGAAGAACCACCGTCCCATACAGTATTCATCCTAGCAACCGAATCACCAGACGGATTACTTCCCACAGTGCGCTCACGGTGCATTACTATAAATCAAAGGGCGCAGGCACCATCAGTATCAGCTTCAATTGATGAAATATCCGATGAATTCATCGAAGCAATTAAAGCTGATATACTAACACTTACCAAGTTCATGTTTCGTTTGGAAAAACTTGACAGGTTGCAATTTAGCAGCTTTTTAGTCGCAGCTTGCGATAGGCTTTCCCAGGAATTAAGAAGCATTACCAAAGACCAAGGAACTCCTTTCGACGGTTACAATTCTGCTTATATAAATATGGCGGAGCTTCTGTCCCATACTGAAAAAACATTGCTTTTAGCTAGTGAATTATTGGGTGTCAACGTCAATGTTGGCCATATAGCTGGTATGATTTGCGCAAATTTAATACAAATTCGCGAGATGCAAAAGCAATAATGGAGGATATTAAATTGACTGAAATAATCAGCGTGCGGTTTAGCAATAGAGGAAAAGCGTACTTTTTCGATCCAGTTGGATTGGTTATAAACAAAGGTGACAATGTGGTGGTGGAGACATCAAAAGGTCTTGAATACGGAGAGTGTACATATGGTAACAGAATGGTGAACGATGATTCCATCGTAAAACCCCTTCGACCCGTTATTCGCATTGCCACAGAAAACGATAAAAGAAACGCCATTGCTTGGAAAGAAAAGGAGAAAGAAGCCTATATATACTGCCAAAAGAGAATCGAAGACTTAGGGTTAGAAATGAAACTTGTGGATGTGGAATATGGCTTTGAAGGAAATAAAATATTATTTCTCTTCACCTCCGAAGGTAGGGTGGATTTTAGAGAATTGGTGAAAGACCTGGCAGCAGAGTTCCGAGCCAGGATTGAGCTGCGCCAAATCGGTGTTCGAGACGAAGCAAAAATGATTGGTGGCTTAGGGGTGTGTGGCAAACAGTTTTGCTGCTCTCAGTTTTTAAGCGAGTTTCATCCTGTATCCATAAAAATGGCGAAAACACAAGGTTTATCACTAAATCCAGCAAAAATATCTGGTACCTGTGGCAGATTGATGTGCTGTTTGAAATATGAAGATGCGGCTTATGAAGATTTGGTGAAAAAAGCACCTAAGATTGATTCTTTCGTGGAAACACCATCTGGAAAAGGCACAGTAATAAATGTGAACCTATTGAGAAGCAATGTGAAAGTACGTTTGGAAGATGGAGTTGATACAACTCTAAAGACATTTTCCTTTGACGAATTGGAAGTGTTGGGCGGAAAAAGTCGAAGAGCCGAATATATCGCCGCCAGAGCGGACGGCACCTTGGAAGAAGCGGGTTTCCGCACCACTCCCCCTCCCCAGCTTGCTCGCTCCACTGTAGATGCGTCCACCAGTGACTTTGAATCAGCAACGGACGATTTTTTAGAAACAAGCACTTCTTCCACAACAGCCAATAGAAGAACAGGAAATCAGCAAAACAGACGCAACAACCCAAGCGATTCCAACCAAAGACAAACAGCTGCCAGCGTAGATCGTAGCCTAAATACCAATGAGACTCAAGGAGATAGGCAGAATCAACAGCAATCATCTGCTTCTGTCGATAACAGAAACAACCAAAATAGACGTAATAACAATAGAAACAACAGAAATAATAATAGAAACAATAGAAACAACACTAGAAATAACAGGAACAATAATAGAAACAATAATTGGCGCAATGAAATTGAAGAATAGCTAGTGTATAAAGGAGGATTGCATCGTATGTTTGTTGGACGACGCAGCGAGCTCAATAAGCTCGATACAGTATATGCCAGCGATAAATTTGAATGTGTGATTATGTATGGTAAACGGCGCACAGGAAAGACAGCCTTGCTGCGAGAGTTTCTCGTGGGAAAAAACGGTACATATTTCGCAGCTCTGGAGTCTAGTAGCCGGGAAAACTTAAATAGTTTCATTTCCAGTGTCGAGGCGATTGCTGGTAAGAGTCTTGATGGTGCTTCCGCAATTGCGACCTTTGAAGATGCACTCGTCCATCTGGGAAAAATGGCTCAAACGGAGCGTATCATACTCATAATCGACGATTACCAATTCCTGGTGACTGCATTTCGCGGAATATCGGAGCAAATATGCCAATGCATTGATAAACACCTGAAAAATACTAAATTAATGATGATTATTTGTGGCTCATCTGAGCTAGTCATGGAGAGGGAAACCCTTGGTTATGATAGTCCTTTCCACGGTAGGCGGACTGCACAAATGAGTCTTCAACCATTTAATTTCTTTGAAACCAGGCGTTTATATACAGATTTTTCGCCCTTTGACATCGCTGTAATCTATGGGCTCACTGGTGGTGTACCGAAATATTTGGAACAAATGGACCCTGAGCTGTCCATTGAGGAGAATATCCGACAAAACTTCTTTAATCCATCTTCCTTGCTCTTTGAAGAACCCGCAAATATATTGCGTCGTGAAATCCGCGACCCCACCTACTATAATGCCATATTGCGAGCCATTTCCATAGGACTGACAAAAAACTCGGAAATATCAGCTGAAGTGGGCTTGGAATCCAGTGCTTGCACCGCTTATTTAAAAAATCTCATCGCCCTTGGTTTAATCGGCAAGTACACACCTGTGACTGAAAAAGCTGGTAAAAAAACCATATATGAAATTGAAGACAGTATGTTTCATTTTTGGTATCGTTTTGTCCAAGGTAACATTTCCCATATCCAAAACGGTATGGCAGATAAAATTTGGCGAGGTGTGGCAAGGGAGATTCCATCTTTCATGAGTATGGTCTTTACCAACATTTGCCGCCAATGGCTAGATCAACGTAGTCTGGCGGGGAGATTGCCTTTGACCATCGTGGAAATGGGGCGCTGGTGGGGTATGGATCCTGTGTGGAAGACGGAAACTTCAGTTCCAATTGTTGCCTATTCCGATGACGAAAATGCGATTTTTGCAGATTGCGACTGGTCGGAGGAGCCCACTGGGGCTAATGCTTTAAACTCCCTCTTTGAGCGTAGTCGTTTGTTCCGATATGAAAATAGGCATTTGTACCTATTTTCCAGATCAGGCTTTTCCGAAGAATGCACCGACACTGCCCGTCGTATCGGAGCCACCCTCGTTTCTTTTGAATAACTATTACGGCTCGAGCGAGAAGCACAACTTGTCTGTTTTTTAGTTCCTTCGCTCAGCTGCGCATCCATGCGCAGATTCGCGCGCTCCACCGTCCATGGTTTCGCTTGACGGAACTAAAAAACAGACAAGTTGCACTTCTCGCTCTTACTGCTATGAAGAATTATAGATAAAATACCTGCGAAAAATATTATTTGACAATTGCAATATCAGACTGTATATTGTTCCTATTCTGCCTTGAAGCGGCTTCGAAACGGAGGGTGATAAATGTCCAAAGAGTTGATTCGCTTGTCGGATTGCACGATGGCGTTTGACCAAAATGTTGTTTTACACAACATAAACCTTAGTATAAATGATCAAGAATTCCTCACACTACTAGGTCCGAGTGGTTGTGGCAAGACCACAATGCTTCGGATTATCGGCGGTTTCCAACAGCCCACGTCTGGAGATGTCTATTTTGATGGTGTGAGGATTAATGACGTTCCGCCATATAAGCGGACTATAAATACGGTATTTCAAAAATATGCTCTTTTCACCCATTTGAATGTCTTTGAGAATGTTGCCTTTGGTTTAAAACTCCAGCGACCCAATGGTAAAAAAATCGATAAAGAAGAAATAAACGAACGAGTCATGGAGATGCTAAGAGTAGTCAGTCTCAAAGGCTTTGAAAAACGCTCTGTGTCCACCCTTTCTGGTGGACAGCAGCAGCGCGTGGCAATTGCTCGGGCTTTGGTAAACCGTCCGAAGGTTCTTTTGCTGGACGAGCCACTTGGCGCCCTTGATATGCGACTTCGCAAAGATATGCAAAACGAGTTGAAGCGTATACAGCAAATGACAGGCATCACCTTTGTCTATGTAACCCATGACCAGGAAGAGGCACTGGCAATGTCTGATACTGTTGTTGTCATAGAAGCTGGGATCATACAGCAAATAGGAACTCCCCAACATATATATGACGAACCTCAAAATGCCTTTGTCGCCGATTTCATCGGGGAGAGTAATATTGTGGACGGCATTATGTTATCGGACAATGTTGTGGAAATATTCGGGCGAAAATTTCAATGCATTGACAGTGGTTTTGAAACAAACGAGCCTGTGGATGTGGTCATACGACCAGAGGATATAGAAATTGTCCCCGTTGAAAATGGGATGCTCACTGGTACCGTCATCAACATCACATTCCGCGGTGTTTTGTATGATATTATTGTTGATTTTGCAGGATACAAATGGCTGATTCAAACAACCGCCCTGAGTCCCGTTGGCACAAGATTGGGAATGAGAATCCAACCTGAGGGTATCCATATAATGAAGAAAAGCCAGTTTTCAGGTATGTTCGGCGATTATAGCTCATATAGCGTAGAGTATGATGAAATCGGCGATGCTGAGCATGAAGTGGAAATAGATCCAGATGCGGAGGATGTATGAAAGCTAAATATTTCGCTTATCCATATGTCCTATGGATGGCAGTATTCGTTGTGGCACCAATTTTCCTTGTGGTTTATTATGCGTTTATCACCCGGGACGGAACCTTCACCCTGGCGAATTTTTCCGCCATGGGTAGATACACCTCGGTCTTTGCTCGCTCCTTTTGGCTCTCAGCAATCGCCACAGTGATTTGCATCATCATCGGATACCCCATTTCATATATCCTTGCCAAGGAAAACGTAAGAGTTCAAAGAATAATGATTATGCTCATCATGCTACCCATGTGGATGAATTTTTTACTTCGCACATATGCATGGATGTCAATACTTGAAAACACTGGACTATTAAACCGCTTTCTCAGATTCATTGGTCTACCTGCACTCCGGATAATCAATACGCAAACTGCTGTCATCATTGGTATGGTCTACAATTTCGTACCATTTATGATATTACCCATCTACTCTGTCATCGTAAAAATCGACAGAAGCGTGATAGAAGCTGCACAGGACTTGGGAGCAAGTAACTCTAAGGTTTTGACAAAACTGGTAATACCACTCAGCTTGCCTGGGGTATTATCTGGTATCACTATGGTTTTCGTTCCAGGTGTTTCCACCTTCGTCATTTCCCAGCTTCTAGGAGGTGGCAAAGAGATGCTCCTGGGTGACCTTATTGAGCTTCAATTTTTGGGAGCTGCCTACAATCCCCATCTCGGTTCATCGATTTCCCTTGTAATGATGATCATCGTTGTCGTCTTTATGTACATCATGAACAGATTTGGCGAAGGTGAAGAAAGTGTGATGCTATGACTAAGAAACCTGGATTCATCGGACGGCTATACAGCGGTCTTGTCCTATTCTTTTTATATGCGCCGATTTTTGTGCTCATCGTATTTTCCTTTAATAGCACAAAAAGCCGCTCGGTATGGACAGGCTTCTCCCTGCAATGGTACCAGCAGCTTGTTCATGATGCTTCCGTTCTTAATTCCTTTTACATCACCATCGTTATTTCCCTCCTTGCCGCTATAATAGCAACTATAGCTGGCACTTTTGCCGCTGTTGGTTTTCACAATATGCATCGCAAATGGCGAGCTCCGCTCATGCAGGTCAACAACATCCCTATGGTTAACGCCGACATCATAACTGGTGTTTCACTGAGCCTACTCTTTGTGTTTGCAATGCGACTCCTACCCTTTGAGTTTGGCTTTGGTACCTTGCTCATTGCCCACATTACCTTCAATATCCCCTATGTTATCCTGTCGATTTTACCTAAGCTGCGCCAGCTTGACAGCAACTTGGTGGATGCGGCAATGGATTTGGGTTGCACATGGATGCAAGCATTTACAAAGGTAATCGTTCCGGAAATTATGCCTGGAATTATAAACGGATTAATAATCGCTTTCACATTATCCATAGACGATTTTGTCATAAGTTATTTCACCGCAGGAATGAAAATAATGACCCTCTCCATGAAGATATTCTCCATGACGCGAAGGCGGGTCAGCCCTGAAATAAACGCATTATCCACGATTTTGTTCGTATCGGTGCTGATATTGCTCATAATTATCAATGTCAGGGAGAGCCGACAAGAGGAACGGGCAAGACGCGCCCAACGGGCAGTAAATTAGGAGTCAATGGATGTTGTCTAATTATATAAACCCACATGAATATTCGATTTTATGCAAACAACATTCTTTTTTCTCATAAACATGAAAGGAGCAATAAAATGAAAAAAATCTTAATCCTAGCACTCGCATTATGCCTAATTTTATCAGCGGTTCTCACGGGTTGCAACGGCAGCACTCCAACACAGTCATCGAGTCCTTCAGGCTCACAGGAAACAGATTCGACTATAGATAACGATGAAACTGATACAGATGACGACGAGGTAACCACAGGTGGCGAAGTCAACGTATTCAACTGGGGCGAATATATGGACATGGATATATTAGCTCAGTTTGAAGAGGAAACTGGTATAAAAGTCAACTATATGGAGTTTCAGAGCAACGAGGAAATGTACTCAATCATAAAGTATGGAATGGCTACTTATGATGTCATTATACCCTCCGATTATATGATATCAAGGATGATCGACGAAGGTCTGCTCGAGGAGCTTGATTTTTCGAATATTCCAAATATTGATTTAATCGATGATGCATATAAAAACTTGGAATATGACCCTGAAGGTAAGTATTCTGTGGCATATATGACAGGTACAGTTGGACTCATTTACAACTCTGCTATGATAGACGAGGAAATAACAAGCTGGGCTGCGCTTTTCGACGAAGCATATGCTGGACAAATCCTCATGTTCAACAATCAAAGGGACGCATTCGGCATCGCACTTAAATATCTCGGTTATGATCAAAATACAATAAACGAAGATGAAATCCGCGAAGCCTATGATTTGCTTCTTGCTCAAAAACCTATCTTGCAAGCCTATGTGATGGATCAAATTTTCGACAAGCTGGAATCTGGCGAAGCTGCCATCGGTCCTTATTATGCAGGTGACTATCTCATTATGGTGGCAAACAACCCAGACTTGGTTTTCGTGCGTCCCGAAGAAGGTTCAAACTTCTTTGTGGATGCAATGTGCATTCCTGTTGGCGCACGCAATAAGACCAATGCTGAGATATTCATCAACTATATCTCCAGCACCGAAATCGCATACCAAAACATGGAATTTATCTGGTATGCATCAGCTAACTTCGAAGCAGCAGAGGAATTCATGGAAGAAGAGCTTGATGACGACGAAATGGAGATCATGTTTGCCAGCGAAGAAACCCTAGAAAACTGTGATGTTTTCATCAATCTCCCCACAGAAATCCTAGACCTCTACGACACCCTATGGAGCGAACTAAAACGATAGTTTGCATTGGTAGTAAATGTAATAAAACTAGCAAAAGGAGCAGTTGCGATTAACGCACCTGCTCCTTTTTTGTTCCTAATTCAAGATTACTCTACATAATCAAATTCCATATTATATATACTAACTGTGTCGCCCTCTTTAATGCCCATATCCTCTAAGCGTTGATATACACCTGCATTGCGCAGAACCCTTTCGAAATACATCCTTGATTCATAATCGGAAAAATTCACATTGGAAACCAAGCGTTCTAACCATAGACCTTCAATAGTCCATACATCGTCATAAACCTCAATCACCAAATCTTCAGGGTTCCCTTCCATTTTTTGCTTTGGTATATAATCTGGCTCATATACTTCCACAGGTGGGAGCTTGCTCAATTCCTGAGCAATTGCATTAATGAGCTCCCGCACACCCATATTCGTTGCAGCGGAAATAACATGGACATCGTAACTATTTTTCTTCACATACTCAATAAAACCATCGGTGAGTTCTTTATCCTGAGCAATGTCTGCCTTATTTGCTGCTATGATTTGTGGTCTGGAAGCCAATTGGGGATTATATCTTCTAAGTTCATCATTTATCGTTTCAAAATCGTCAATGGGGTCTCGCCCCTCGCTCCCGGCTGCATCAACAACATGGACAATTAACCTACAACGCTCAATATGACGCAAAAAGTCATGACCAAGTCCAGACCCTTCAGCTGCTCCTTCAATGATACCAGGAATATCTGCCATGATAAATGAAATACCATCATCGTAGTAAACAACACCTAAATTGGGAAACAAGGTGGTAAAATGATAATCGGCGATTTTTGGATTTGCCTTTGAAACAACGGATAAAAGTGTGGATTTTCCCACATTCGGATATCCCACCAGACCCACATCAGCCAAAAGCTTTAACTCGAATATAACATCAAGCTCCTGACCAGAAAGCCCCGATTTCGCAAAACGAGGAGCTTGCCTTGTTGGAGTAGCAAAACGCTTATTACCCCAACCACCAGTTCCACCTTTCACCAATGTAAATGTCTCTGTACTTGACATATCTGCGATAATCGAACCGCTTTCTTTGTCCCTGATAATTGTTCCATTTGGCACTTTAAGGGTAAGGCTGCTCCCATCTTTACCAGTTCGATTTCTGCTAGACCCATCGGCACCATTTTCCGCTCCATAATTCTTTTTGTAACGAAAATCCATCAATGTTGACATATTTTTATCAACACTTATAACAATGTCACCGCCTTTACCACCATCTCCACCATCAGGACCTCCAGCAGGAACATACTTCTCTCTATGGAAAGAAACAGCACCATTGCCACCCTTTCCAGCCTTAACATGAATAGTAGCCATATCAACAAACACAATATCAACCTCCATTTCAGAGTAAACGCGTGAACGCAGGTGAACGCGGGGACGGTTCTTTTGTTCATTTTTGTGAACGCGGGGACGGTTCTTTTGTTCATTTTTGAACGTGGGTGAACGCAGGGACGGTTCTTTTGTTCATTTTCGCGTGAACGGGGGGACGGTTCTTTTGTTTATTTTTGAAGGCGCTTATGAACAAAGGCAGGTGTAGCTGAAAAATGAACAAAAGAACCGTCCCCCCGTTCAAAAATGAACAAAAGAACCGTCCCTGCGTTCATAGTTGCAATACCAGGGCTAGGACTTTTGCCATTTGTGCTCTTGTTAGTGTGCTTTGTGGTGATAGCATAGAATCACCAACACCCTCGACAATACCCAGAGCCATTAGTGTGGCGGTGGGTATCATTGCATATTCTTCCAGTAATTCAACATCGGTAAATGCAAGCAAGTCTTCTGTATAACCATCGAGGTAATTTATATTCAATAAAGCAAGTGCTCTATAAGTGAAAGTAAAAGCATCCTGTCTACTTATTGGCATTTGTGGATAAAAATTATTATCTTCCAAAGCCTCAGCTATACCTGCTTTTTTTGCCCAAATAAGCGCATTGGTATAATACATATCAGGAGGAACATCATCAAACTCGCTGAAAACACTTACCTCAGGTTCACCAACCGCCCTGTAGAGCATAAGTATGTAATCTCCCCTCTCCATTAGAGCAGAGGGTCCGTAATTATGCTCGGAAACTCCTTTAGTAATGCCGGATTGTAGTAAATATTCCGCAAATTCCTTTGCCCAATGGTCTACCATGTCGGCAAATCCGTTGATTTCAATGGAAATTTCAACACTTCTTCCCCCTGCTTCGATGACAATACTCCCCGTTTCCCCAGGTAATAAGCTTGCCTGAAACACACCTGGTTCCAGCATTTCACCAATATAACCAACAACAGTATAGGAAAAGGAATGAAGCTGGGAAACAACTGGTCGTCTATAATAGGTTGCCACTACACCGAACTCAAATATGGTGGCTGGAGACAATCTAGCTGAAAATTGTGAAATCCCCGAATCACGCCTGGTGGGAGTTATAGAAGTTGGTCTGGTTATCACATAGATTTCACCCATACCAGAAGCTCCGGTGGATGGTGAATATAGAGAAATTCTATCAGTGACAGCCATACTTCCGGCTGTATATATGAAATCTTCGATTATAGCACCAAAACCCATCGTCTCTGCTATCACGTCATCGGGAGTTTCCACGGGAAAATACCCTTCATCGGCAGCCGCAAATGAAATCTCCAAGGAAGATTCTGCAAGGAGGACTACACCATCGTTTTCCAGTCTGAGATGCTTTGCTTCGCCACTTGATACAACATCAGTCACATAAAGAATATATGTGGAGCATCTACGCTGGGAACCATCGGAAGGACGATTAAAGACATTAGTACCCTCTTGACCAGCAATTCGCACACTTAAAGCTGTGGAACCTCCTCCATCAAGATTGACAGCATAAATACAACCCAAATTCAGCATTTCCTCAGCCAATTCATCCAATGTCAATCCGATGGAATGCTCTGAATTTCTCCCATCCATTACAAAACTTATGGTTGAGCCGTCCGCTAATAGTCCAAAAGCTGTTCGCGGTGCCCTTGGCTTTAGAGAAGGAGTCCATTCCTCATTATCCGTTATCAATCCATCGGAAATAAGTATATCTCCGCTACCTGTGGCGTACTGAGCATTCAGTAAACGCACATCAGAGCAGGAAAAATTCAAAGAAACCAAATCTCCAATGGCGAATTTTTCAAAGTCTTCATCGAGATAACTGGCATCAGCAGCGGTTAGGAGCAAATAACCCTCTCCAATTTCCACTTGGGCTTCATCTCTAAAAGTATCAGTCACTTCCAAAAGCATTGTTTCTGTAAGGGACAATGAGCCTTCCAGAATCTTCAACCTAACGAACCAACCTGGGGTGGTTGTTCTAGTGGATATATCGGAAAAGTCTTCGGAATACAACATCAAACCACCCATTTCGCTACGAGTTTTGTTGAAATTACTGAAACTCACAGTGGAGCCGAAATTATCACGACCATCAATACCCACTCCACCGCCTTGATTAAATAGGTTGATTACAACAGAAGCCGATTGGATAATGTCAACGCTTCCATCATAACCAAAAACAACAGCACTCCTATCGATTCCCGGACCAGACTTATATCGCCCATTTTCTATTACAATCCCTATTGGTACGGTGTTCTGCATGAAAAAATCGCCATTGACCACCGCTAATACATTAAGCCCTAAACTTTCAGCATATTCAACCATTTCCGATATGCGAAACCCACCAAACACAGTATCGCCATTTAACACAATGGCATATACCTCCCCATCACCAGTCAGACGTAAGGTGTAACTCTCCGTCCTCCCAAAGGTCTCATCCCATTTGGTAACAGTAGTTAAGATTAAATTATCCGCCAAATACTTTGTATGGGTGTAAACAACATCCCCCAATGCAAAGGCAGCAAAGAAAATGGTAATCAAAATAAAAAATATAAGAAACAAGGATATTAAACGCTTTTTAAACATACCAGACCTCAATAATTAATTGCGAACACCCATAATGGCATCCTTGATGCGCCGTATATCATGAATAAATACCATACAACGGCGCGTCTGGGAAGCCGCGCCCTACGAATGTCATTGAATGTTGTTCTATATTTGAACATATTGCCAGACACGCAAGTTACATCATTCATTATTCATTATTCATTATCAATCATCCTTGTATACAACTGGCATCATGCGTTTGTGTTCGCTGCTGCGGTGGTATCTGTCTATGATTTCTCGATCTTCTGGTGGACACTCTCCATTTAACAAAAAGCTATCGATGGAAGCATAACTCACACCCATGTCATCTTCATCTGTTTGACCATCGAAAAGCCCAGCAGAGGGCTTTTTTTCTATAATTGACGCAGGAGCTCCCAAATACCTGAGAAACTCGTAAATTTCGGTAACTGTAAGGTCAGCGATGGGGTTAAAATCGTAGGCACCATCTCCCCATTTTGTGAAATAACCCATGTGTATTTCGCTTCTATTTCCAGTTCCAGCCACTAGGCGACCCTCGCTGGCTGCAACCGTATAAAGAGTGTTCATTCGCAATCTAGGAGCAATATTAACAGCAGCTGTATCTGAAATTTCCGTTGCAAAACCGACGGCTTCTTTCAAAGCTTCGGCAGTGGCTGTCAAATCAATCACCCTCGTCTCAATATCGAACTGCTCGGCAACGGCTCTCCCATCTGCCATATCTTCGCCATAATTTCGCTTTGAACCGCAGGGCATTATAATACCCAAAGTATTTTCACAAGCCATTTTGCATAAAATCCCCACCAGGGCACTATCTTTACCTCCACTGTTGCCATAAACAACCCCAGAAAGCCTCGCATTATCTAATAAACTGCGAATAAAACCCACTCGATTCGATGTTTCGATTTCATAATCTCGCATATCAGTTACCTCCGATAAAATTTCCCCTCAATTGTACCATACAATACTTGAAAAAGGTAGACGCTTCGTGTATTATATCAAACACTAGCCATTTTTCCCCGCAAAGGCTCCAGTAGGAGACCACATTATTAGAGAGGTTGTGACAAATGAAAAACACAAAAACCAGAATACTGGCAATCATTTTAGTGCTATGCATGATGTTTAGCGGAGCGGCTACTGCGCTTTCCACCAGCGTTAGCACACCATTTAACGAGGTTGTGGAAACCTTATACGATTACAAAATAATCCAAGGCTATCCCGATGGCAGCTTCCGTGCAGATTCCCAGATTACATTAGCTGAACTTGCAACACTTCTCACAAAAGCGTTTCAATTAGAAGCGAAAGGAATTAACAACCAACCTGGACTCTCCAGCCACTGGGCTTACAAGGCATATAATGCTTGCGTTGACAATGGCGTTTATAAAGCGAGTTATGCAAGTACCCTTGCAGATTTAAACAAGTATGTATCGATTGATTTACTACTGGAAATACTCCATGATAACCAAGGTTGGGATGTGACTATTTTAGCCGAACCTAACACTGTTCTAACACGCGGATTAGTGGCAGAAATACTCTATGTCTTGTTATCAACGCCTTTGGGTACAAAAGAGATAACCATCTTTGAACTTTTTGATTCTGCCAGATTAATGGACTCAGCAAGGCTGATTCGATATTTCACATTGGCAAATTATTATGAAGATAATATGATAAACGCTGATACGCTTGTTGATGAACCTGATGTATATGTATATGACGAAGAATATGGTGCTTTTATACCTTTTGACACCGAATCGATTCTAGAGAGCATCATGTATAATTTTGTTGCAGTATATGATGTATCTGGCGAAGGAAAAGGTGATACGATTTTTATTGTAAACCGCGAAGATGCTGATTTAATATGGGTTAATGATACACCTTTCATACTCGCCAGCAACCCTGTTGATTTCACCAATGAATATAACATTCCATTCGGTGGTAGGCTCATTGGACACTGGCGTCTCTTTAATGGAGCGATTGTTGATTATAGCAATGTCGCCACTCGAGGCGACTTGTCTAGCAGCATATATTATTATACCTACGACTGGTATAATTCCACCAGTACAGACAGCTTCACATTTTTAACGGGTTTTAGAACATTCCAGCAAACAACAGGCTGGGCTTGTGGCTTAACTTCCGCATTCATGGCGATGGATTGGTTTGATATGACCCATGGGCTAAATGAGCTTGACCTTTCTGCATTGCGAGATACAAAAGAAAAATATGGCACCCATCGTTGGGGTGGAGCCACAGATGTGAAAATGCTGGTGAATGTTTTTGATAGCCTAAATGAAATGCTGGGCTATGAGGCTTGGCTATATGAATCCACATATGATTTTGTTGATGAAGATGGTGAGCTATCCGATGAATACCTCAGCCCCGAGTGGATACAAGATATGCTAGGGCAAGGTAAACCTATACTCCTTGGTTGGAACAGCTTCGGAGCGCATTGGCAGGTTATCATCGGTTACGATAACATGGGTACTGAAGAAACAGCAGACGATGTGATTATCCTTGCTGACCCATATGACACAACTGACCACCTCAATGATGGAGTGGTGGTTTGGTCATATGAGCGGATGTACTACAATTGGACGCAAAACTTCGACAGAGACTTCGGACGCAGTCAAGGCTACGGAATGCCCGTGATTTTCGTTCCCTATCCAGCGGATTATGACGCTGATGCATATAAGCCGGTCATGGGCGATGGTCTTGCATATTCGGTGGGTCTCCCCTCCGTTTATGATGTGAACGAAACAGACGAAATGCTGATACCATATGGCAGAACCGCCCAGGATTTAGAAGACTCCGATTATAATCGGACAAAATCCGAAAGGGGTGACAATGGTTTAGCAGGAGCTGCAAGCAGCGACTATTACCGCCAAGGTGACCATATTGGCTCCCCATATTACCCCCAATACGACTTCTACAATGGTGCCCAAGGAATTTCCGATACATTGATACTCCTGGAGGGTTTCCAGACTTCACAACAAGCATCTGAATGGACTTGCGGACCCACATCCATGCTAATAGCTCTTAATTGGTTCGATGCTCTAGGCGATGAAACAGAATTCACCCTAGCAGCACTCAGAGACAATGATAGAGAAGGCGCAACAAGCCTAGATGGCATGGTGCAAATCCTGACTGCCCTCGACCTGGATTTCATGTGGTATACAACGGACGATTTGGATGACGATGATTGTATAGAAGGTTATTGCCTCTACGATGGTCCTTCCGACGATGGACTCTTCCCTTGGCTCTTGTCAAATGGAATACCCATTATTATCGGCTGGAACGAATGGGGTGGTCACTGGCAGATTATCATCGGTTACGACGATATGGGTACAGATGATACCCAAGACGATGTGCTGATTCTAGTTGACCCATACGACACCACAGACCACCTTCAAGACGGTTACCTAATCGAATCCTTCGAGCGCCTAGTATACGGCTGGGGCGCCGCCTTCGACTCCCGCGGTGGCACTGTTTTCTTAATTCCAATCCCCATTGGGTTGGAACTGGAATAATCGTTAAGACTTGAATATAAAAGGAGGCTTGCATTTGCAGCCTCCTTTTGTATTTAGTTAGGAGTGAGGAATGAGGAGAGTTAGCTTTCGGTGATAATTTGTATATCGTCATATTCACGTGATTTTCGTAGGGCGCGGCATCCTTGACGCGCCGATTGGGTTGCGGTGGATACCTTGCGGCGCGTCAGGGATGCCGCGCCCTACGAAAGACCTTCATGTTGTTCTATAAATAGTACATATTACCGGGCGCGATACTTGATTATTAATTGTTAATTGAATTCATTCATACCTGAGGGCTTCTATGGGGTCTAGTTTTGCAGCTTTGTTGGCTGGGTATATGCCAAAAAATACGCCGACAGCCATGGAAAATAGTACAGAACCAGTGGTTGTTGTGGCTGAAATTACCAAAGGAACCTCGAAGAATGATGTCGCCGCCGCACCAATGGCAATTCCTAGTACAAGCCCGATGACACCGCCCACACAGGCAATAATCACAGCCTCTGTGACAAATTGAAGGCGAATATGGAAATGCTTTGCTCCTAGAGCTTTCCTCGTGCCGATTTCCCTTGTCCTCTCGGTGACAGAAACCAGCATGATATTCATAACACCAATCCCACCAACCAACAAAGATATACCAGCAATGAAAGCAATGGCGATGGACATGGTATTCATCATATCGTTAATCGTATCCAACATAGTTGTCATATTTGTCGCAGTTACTTTCCAATCTCTATTGTTGATATAAAGAGCGTTGAAATACCTCTGCAGACTTTCCGTCAAGTCATTGACCTCAGCAGGGTCAAGACAAACCACCGTGGCATAGGTATAATTCTTTTCTCGAACATTCTGTTTCGCCGTGGTAACAGGTATATAAAAAGTCGTTGTTACTTCGCTGTCGGAAACCATACCAGTGAAACCCATGGCTTCATATCGATAAACACCCACTATGGTATATACCTCCACCACAGTGGGCTTATATACCTTCACCATTTGTCCAATGGGGTCTTCCCCTTCTGAAAACATATTACTCACAAACCTATCGGAAACAACAGCAGATTGGGTCTGATTTCTCACATCATTGGCGGTTATGAAGCTGCCAGAAATCATAGACAAATTATTCGCTTTCATAAAATCTTCATTGACACCGTTGATGGAAATATTGGCATATAAATCACCATCCTTTGCCTGTGCAGTACCGCCCGATTGGGTCACAGACACCCCAGCGACGTTTTCCGGAAAAGCGAGTTTAAGATCCTCTATCATTTGTGGGCTGATGAGGTCAGATGTCAACGGAACTCTCCCCGTAACGGAAACTCTAGGTCTCCCCATTCCAAAGGGATTATTCACAATGTCTTTTTCTTGAACAGCAAGGGTGATATTCCCCGCTCCCAAGGTGGACACATTGTCGGTAACAGAAGCAGTCATAGCATCGCCAATGGTCATAATGGCGATTATCGACATAATACCAATGATAATCCCCAGCATCGTCAGTAAAGCACGCATCTTATTCGACTTAATGGATGATAGAGCCAGTAGAATGTTTTCAATAATCATACAGCCTCACCATCCTCATTCTCATTGCTTCCCGCTCCAGTATCTCCAACCGTTACCAAGGTACCAGTTGACTTGTCACTTATAATCTCGCCATCATGCAATGTGACAATGCGCTGTGTCATTTCCGCAAGCTCCGTATTGTGGGTGATGAGCAAAACGGTTCTCTTTTCTTCTTGGTTAATGCGCATGAAAATATCCATGACAAGTTTACCAGTCTGGGAATCCAGGGCACCTGTCGGCTCGTCTGCCAAAACGATGTCAGGGTCATTTGCCAATGAACGAGCAATAGCCACCCTCTGTTTCTGACCACCTGAAAGTTCGTTGGGCAAATGGGTCATACGGTCTCCCATTTCCACCAAATGGAGCAGCCGCTCTGCACGCTCACGCCTCTCGTTGCGCTTAATACCCATGTAAAACAACGGAAGCTCCACATTTGCAATGGCAGTTATACGAGGAATCAGATTAAAGGTTTGGAAAACAAAACCGATTTGACGGTTTCTAATATCAGAGAGCTCATTGTCATTCATGGATGCGATGGAAACACCATTGAGATTGTAATCACCCTCCGTTGGTCTATCCAAAGCCCCGAGAATATTCATCAACGTACTCTTGCCAGAACCGCTCTGCCCCACGATGGAAACAAAGGAACCTTCCTCGATATCTAGATTTATATTCTTTAAAACAGTTAATTCGTTTGGCTCATCAACGAAATATTTTTTGACAATACCACGAAGCTCAATCATCATGGTTGAAATCTCCCCTACTCGTCCAGTCTGTAATAAAAGCACTTAAACCACAACACCCAATATTACCTCATCCAAAACGGCAACAAACGTGTATCACTGGACAATCTACCCTCTGGGTCTAGCAAAAGCTCCATACCATCATACAGCTCATCGCTGAATATTTCAGTATTAGTCGAGGTGCGTAGACCAGTTTCAACAAGAATCTCTATGGTCTCCCCTTCTTCAATGGCATAGACATATTCACCATCGTCTTTGCTGACTAAAATGGAAGCAGGAACAGAGTATACCTCTTCCCTGGTTTCCATGATTATGTTCAAAAACGCATTCATTCCAATTCTAATGGTACTGTCAAATGTGAGCAATTGGGATTTCAACTCAAATTCCACACTTGTGGACCCTGCCGCGCTCACCGCCTTTGGCGAAATATATGTGACGACACCTTGAAAAATTACACCAGCAGAAGCATCTGTGGTGATTTCCGTATCCTGACCCACATCCAGGGATGTGAGATTGTACTCCCTCACCCTTGCAGTAACATAAAGGTCTTCGGTATCTTCGATGACAAAAAGGATTCCGCTGGGAGGTGCCCCCACCCTTATGTTGGATTCGGTGATGACCCCATCAGCCGTAGCTACGATGGTGCCGTTGGCAAGGGAATTATTCAACCGCTCCAGATTAAGCTCCTGAGTCCTAATACTGATGTCTCCTGTCGTGGGTCTCGAGGAAGCTTGATTTAACGAGTTCTGCGCACTGGCAACGGAGGTTTCCGCAGACTGCACTTGATTTCGGCTGTCGCTAACTGCATTTCTCGTGTTTGTTATCTTTGTATCAAGACTAGTTATATAATCATCCATAGCACGCTCTTTATCATTTATGGCATTTTCGTACTGCCTTTGAGCATCATCGTATGCATTTTGAGCTCGTTCCAAAGCCAGCTCATAATTTTCCACAGCATCGTTTTTCGCTCTTTCCAAATCTGATACAGCTTTATCATAAACCCTTTGGGCATCATCTTGGTTACGTTTTGCAGTTTCCAGAGTTCTCTCCGCATTTCTGATGGCATTATCCCTTGATACACTATTGGAATCGCCAGCAGCGTTCCATTCGCTATATGCTCTACTCAACGCTCCTTCAGCATTAATAAGAGCCATTTCAGCAGCACCAACAGCATATCTGGCTTCTTGTATCTCATCAGCAGTGGATGATGGGTCTGCTTCAAGGGCTTCTAAATACTCCTGGGCAAGGGTTAGTTCAACTGCCCTTTGGTTTCTAACTTGTTGAGCATTATCAACACTTGATTGATAAATAGAGTCGCTATAACCAGTTGCGCGCCTACCAGCTCGCTCATCGGCAAGATCCTTTTCAGCAGTGGCAACATCAGCCTTTCTGCGCTCTAATGCAATCCTTGCTTCATTAATAGTATATAAAAATGCATACTCATCAAAATCATAAATAGCATTTTCCAAATCAGCCAATGCCTTGTTTAAGTCTTCTTCTCTTCTCTCTAAAGTTATGAGTGCTTCTCTTATGGATAAATCATATCTATAGCTATCAAAAGGCTCTTCTGCATCTAATAATGCCTCTTCCAAGTCATTCTCAGCTCTTTCCAGATTCAACCGTTGACGCTCTAAAGCAATACGGGAAGACTCCAGCTGGTTTTGAGCATTGGTTATATTGTTTCTAATCGTGCGCTGCTCCTCTGTCAGAGATGATAGAGCATTTTCATAATTTAATTCTGCCAAAGCTATATCATTTTCAAGGTTCGTGGTGTCAAGAATAGCAAGCACATCGCCAACTTTTACCCTATCACCCACGCTTACGAAAATCTCCTGCACTGGATATGCAGTGAGTGTGGAATAAATATTCGTGACACTCCCGCTTTCGACAACACCGGAAACAGATAAAGAAAGTGTCATATCCGACTTATCCAAGATAATCGTTTCAACAGGTCTAGCAGAAGCAGCAGCAATCCGCGCTGCTCTGGCACGTAGAAACATAATCCCCCCTGTCATAGCAAGCACAAGGATAAGCCCGACTATAATAAGCCCCTTTTTGCTCTTTTTCTTTTTCTTTTCCATTAATCATCATCCTTTTTTAGCCGCAGCGCAGTTTCCATATCCCCAAACGGCATATCCCATAATACGCGAACAAACATTCATCACGCAAATAAATTATATTGCAATATGATAAACTCAATGTAAACAATAAGCACCAATTTGTCAATGTTTTGTGAACAGATGATGAAATAAAGTTACTAGACAGTTACAGGTCATGGGATGCTAGAATCATTTATATTGCTATTCATTTTATACATAGTACGCACTAACAGTGTCATCTTGAGCGCTAGCGAAAGATCCTATTACACCGAAATTACTGACTAAGTAGATTGCGAAGAGCGAAGCGACCCTCCCCCGTGTCATTACTAAGAGCGAAGCGACGTGGCAATCTTAATAATCAACACGAGAACCCGCAACTGCAACGGTTGCGGGTTTTCGTTTACTGTGGTGGAGCTGGGGGGAGTTGAACCCCCGTCCGAAAGCGCTTTAACGCAAACTTCTCCGGGCGCAGACGGTTATTTCGGGCTAATGCCCATTTCCCTTGCCGCAGCGCAAACCGCCACGCGGTTGCGGCTCAGTAGCTTCATTGTTCATGGTGCGAGCAAAGCTTAACGCACTCACGTTCTCCACTAATCGACGCTCCTATCCGGCTCGTGGACCTTCCGGTAGGAACGGGTAGCACTAAGCGGCTACCGGTAGAACTTCGTTATTGTTCTTTAATTTATAGTTGTGCCGTTTTAGGAGTCAGCGCCTCCGCCCGCTATCTACGCCTCCACACCCCCGTCGAAACCCTTACAGCCCCTCGTCGCTACCTGGATAAATCCGTTTCGTTTCCACCGTCGGGCTTCGCCCTTTGGTGAAAACTGCACTCCTTTATCCAGTCGCTCCTCTCCGATGCCGACCCACTTCGTTGGGCTCGTCATCGGTTTTGGCAATTACAATACGCTTCCCAAAAGCAAGACTTTTTATTTTCACAACACTTTCCATGACAGATAATTCCTAATTCCTCACTCCTAATTCCTAATTCCTAACTCCTCACTCCTCATTCCTCATTCCTAACTCCTTTGAGGTTGCGTTCAATTTCTCGGTTTGAGGTTTTTTCGGATTCGGAGCTTCGTTTGTCGTGGAGTTTTTTGCCTCTGGCTAGACCTAGTTCTAGCTTGACTCGGGAATCTTTGAAATATACTGAAATGGGAATTAGTGCTAAACCGTCTTGCTTGATTCTGCCATATAGGCTCATTATTTCTCGCTTATGCATAAGCAAGCGTCTCGGTCTAACTGGGTCTCGGTTGAAAAGATTGCCTTTTTCATATGGGCTAATGTGCATACCTTGAACAAAAAGCTCTCCGTTTCTCACCATACAGTAAGCATCCTTTAAATTGATACTCCCTTGTCTGATGGACTTGACTTCTGTGCCGGAAAGCTCAATACCCGCTTCAAATTTTTCTAGAATATTGTAGTTATAGTAAGCCTGCCGATTATATACAACCTGCTTGACACCCTTAGCTTTGGGAGACATAATAAATACACCTTTCGATAAAACTGGGCTGCCATACACACAGCAGCCCTATGAAAGCAAGCCTCATGGTCATATTACCAAGAAGCAATGAACCTTGTCAACAAGCATCGACAAACCGTTACAGAATCGTAATGAATACAGCTCAGGCTCCATGGCATTTTTTATATTTTTTCCCGCTACCGCAAGGGCAAGGATCGTTTCGCCCGATTTTCGGACCTTCTCGAACATATGTCTTTTGTTGAACTTCCTTTTTCACCTCGCTGTCATCGGCAAGGCGCAAAATAGGTTCATAATCAAATTCCGCCATCTTTTTAACACGCGACTGGAATAATTCAAACGCTCTTTCCGAAGAGCATAACAAGACATCATTAAAAAAGTCTTTATGTACTTCAAATAGTTCCGGTTCCTCCTTTTTCAAACGCAGCAAAAATGGACGATAACCATCTAAGTCGTTTAATATACTGCATTCCATCGATACTAGATTAAGCTCATCCATTTCATTAGCATCATCAAAAAGGTCATGGTCATGGTCATGGTCATGGTCATGGTCATGGTCATGGTCGTCCAAAAACTCGATTTCATTGTTATCAAAATAAGCAGCAACACTATTATCAACAATCATAGTAATTAATTCGCTAATTGATATCGGATAATCATCAAGCACATCGGATTTTTCAAGTATCTCCAGTTGAAATAGCATTAGACGAGTTTTATCGCTTACATTTGGCATCATTTCAACAATTTCTTTTAGATAAGGTAATGCCTCCACACACGATTGAAAAATAGTATAATACAGCAGATCATCGATTACAGATTCTGCATAAATAAGATAGAGTTCACCATTTATACTCAAGGCATTTACAATTGCTTCGAGATACTCTATCGCTGAGCTATCGTCATATAAATCCAGCAAGGTATATGCTTTGGCATAAAGGCGTATACTCTCCTTATCGTATAGCTTCATGGCCTCTAGTGCATGAAGGCAGGTATTTATTGCGGTTTCGTCATTCACCATTACTCCATAAATTTCTATAAGGAATTCCCAAACAACATCGTCCCAAGCATTACGCTCAAGGTGTGCGAGTAAATGCTTTTCTGCTTTATTAAACCAATTCCGTTTTAGGCAAGCGTGTGCAAGCCCTAAAATATAGTATGTATTGTCTGGTTCGCTGGCGACGATTTCTTCCCAGAGCCAAACTGCCTTATTGGGATTAGTTTCTTCATATTTTGAAGCAAGCTGCGCCTTAACCTCATTTTCAGTAGCTCTTTTAGAAGTAATACCAACATTATTGTTGTTATCACTAGGTTTATCAGCCATACTAACACCTCAGATCAATTGTTTGATTATATTTAAATGCTAGACTCCGAAAACATCTACCAGATTGATACTGCAGCCTTCCAATACATGAACAGGCACATTATCATCACTATCTGAATATGACTGCGCAATATAATCGCCATTATTCAATATATATGCATCCAACAAATTGCTTTCTGGATCGACAATCCAATATTCAAGCACTCCAGCTTTTTTATATGCCTCGAATTTGATATGCTTGTCCATTCTAATGCTGGATGGTGATAGAATCTCCACCACCATATCGGGAACCCCTGCACAGCCTCTATCGTTTAGCTTCGACGGGTCGCATACAATCACAATATCTGGCTGCACAACGGTGTCGTCATCGGTATCAGCATTCAAACGGACATCGAAGGGCGCATGATAAACCTTACATGAATGACCTCGTAAAAACTCATGTAATTGGCTAAACAATTCTCCGCTTATCTCCTGATGCCTACGAGAAGCCGCTGGCGACATAGCATATGCCTTCCCATATATAAGCTCCCAACGCAACCCATCATCCCAGGAATAATAATCCTCATATGTATAATATTCATCTTCTTTTCGTGCGGATGACATATTGTTACCCTTTCAATATAAAAGTAAAGCAATATCAGTACTATAAACAATACGAGGTTTTCTATTCAGCTTGCTCTTCCTGTACAGCGTATTTAAAATAACTTTCGAGTTCTAATTGCACCATTTTATTTGAATATTTTTTATCTACAGACTCTAAAAAACTGCTTATCCTGTCAGGGTGATTACCGAGAAACCATTTAATATGATTGCCTATGTAATCTCTCCTAATATTCGCATCGTTAAGGTCGTTTGGTACGCGTTCCATGCGAGAATCAATACTATCAAAGCCATAAAAAGGCTGTGATAGACGTTCATTAATCATTGTCACATAGTCAGAATTAATTTCAATACCAATACCATAACGATTGATTTGCTGGCACACTCGTAACGAAGTGCCAGACCCACAAAACGGGTCGAGTACAATATCGTTTTCATTTGATGAAGCTAAAATCATTCTCTCAAAAAGTGCTTCTGGTTTTTGTGTTGGATGATTTTGTCTATTTTCTTGACAATAATGAATATGAGAGAATTCCCATACATTGCCAGGATTGGCTCCTCTCATATTATTAACACTTCGATAATACTTTTGTGGTATACGGATGGAATCAATATTGAATGTAAATTTTTTACTTTTGGTAAACATAAGAATGTCATCATGTCGTGGACTAAATCCTTTAGTTTTTCCAATTCCTTGAGTATAAGCCCAAGTTATCCACGAATTAAAATGAAATCCCAATTCTTGTTCCAAAATCATATATATATATGAAATATAACGAACGCCCATGAAAAGATAAATTGTTCCAGTAGGCTTTAAAACACGTTTAGCTTCAGCTAGCCATTTACGTGAAAAATTGATATACTCGTCATGTTTAAGATTGTCTTTGTTGTTACCATAGTTTTTAGAAAGGTTATATGGTGGATCAGTAACAATTAAATCAACACTTTCAGTTTCAATATCTTTAAATATATCAATACAATCTCCATGAAAAACGCTTATTCTTTTATCCATTTATATTTCACTGCCTCTCTATACCAATCATCAAAGGAACGTTTTGATGAGTTTAAGTATTTCTGATCTAGTAATTGGCAAAACTCCCATGTTGTACGAAATTTATAATCAACATAATGAATGTCTTTCACTTGAATTTGCCCTGTTCCAAGCGATGGATTGTAAGAAATATCAGCATCACCCAAAAACTTTAAATCATATGCGTTGTACTTTACAATTTCCATTACACCATCCATAAGACTCGTTTGATAGTTTCTACGAGAATATACTTTATGCTTTATAGATAAAACAACAAAAATCAAGTCAGGGTCATTCACATATGCAGTTCGAATGACACGATATGAAGTAATATTCGGACTCTTTCCAGAGTTTTTAATATCCTCTGAAGTTGCTTTGACATCAATATTCGCACTTATTGATAAATCAGTTTTTTCAAATTGAAGAAGGATATCTGCTTTATTTAATCGAGGTAACGATTCGACATTAACTAAATGAAAAGTATTATTAATATCATCTTTTATATCATGGAACACCTCAAACGCCCACGCTTCAATTATTGGTCCTGCAATCTTATTAATGTTTTCCATCGGCAATCCATATTTTAAATTTGTATTTAATACTATTTTATTGTTCCCCTTCTCTATCGCTGATTGCATAAGTTCCTCTATCACATCAACAATATAGCGAGAATCTTCTTGATATGTTCTACTTTCTATAGGAATTTTGTGATGAACATCCTCATACTTCATAACTCAACCTCAAGAATTAAAATACTCTATATTGTTAGTATATCATAGACAATGATTTTGTTCCATATGAATTTTAATACACAAATAGAAATATTTATCATTCGATACTGGTCATGGTGGTTCTAGAATCTTATGTCTTGCTATTCATTTCATACATAGTACGCACCCTGAGTTTTATCACAAGCTAGCCACGCTGTAAACAGGCAACACTTTGTTACTTCGTCGTTGTTGTAATAGAATACTTAACTCTGTTTCCATATTTTTGTGACTTGAGCAATTCATATTCAGTGAATTTTATGACAAAGCTCCTGATAGTCCCATATGCTGCATTAGCAAAGTCTCGTTCCAACTGCTTTGTCGAAAACTCATCAGTACCATATACACTCAGCACAAAATTCCACAGTTCTTTCTCTTTAACAGTAATTTTACCACTATCAAGTAGCTGGGTATATAAATCAAATGTACTTTCATGGGTGAATGATGCATCTAATTTGTCATAAACATTTTCGATGAAATATAATAGAAATGGGGTTATGTCGATGTGACCACTGATTTTTGCATTTTCTTCTATAAGGGTAAAAGCATCATAATACTTTTTTCTACTAAGTTGGATAAAATGGGAAAATGGTATAAATAATGCAGCTGCATATCCTTGCTGGCGCAAATACCACATATGCAACAAGCGCGCCATTCTACCATTCCCATCAAAATATGGGTGCAGATATGCAAAATAAAAATGGATAACTGCTGCTTTCAACAAATCATTGAAATGACTCTTTTCTTGAATGAAAGAGACAAATTTATTCATATATTCCGGTAATTTCCAATGCTGTAATCCCGTGTGATCTATATGTTGTCCGACTACAAAAACACTATCATTTCTATAATGCTCACCAGGTAACAAGCGGTCGTTTTCATCGAGGAATTGTCCAATTGCAATTTCATAAAGGCTGTAAATATTTTTTTCGCTTATGATATTTGATTGGTCTGCGATAAACTCAAGACCTTTTTTTATTCCATAAATTCGATTTTCCTGCTCGGTAGACGGAGCGAATCCTTGGAATATTTTCCTTACACTCTCCCTGTTATAATCGATATTCTCAATGGAAAGGGATGAAGCTACTTCGTCTTCCATGCTTTTACTTCCGTAGCTGCTCGTAGAAGTATTCTGAGATAGCAAAAGCTTCAGTGCATTCATTGGAATCTGCGTGAAACTCTCAATGAAAACTAAATCGTTCCCAGAAAAATCCCAAATAGGTAAATTTTTATATAGACTAGATTTATATAGCTCTACAAGCTCATTAATATCGATATTAGAATATTTGTGTTGCAACTTCCCTAAATCGTTTGCGCTTTTATCAGATATAATTTTTATAAACAATGCAGCATCCATATACAACCCTCTGTATCAACTGTATTACTGATACCAATTGGTATCAATTAGTATCAGTATACTCTTAAGCTAGAATGAAATCAAGAGGGATTTATTAGTACATGCAAATAAGTTGACTTGTGACTAATTCATAACTTGTTAATGGTTTTTACCTCTTGACCTAATAGGTCTGTTGTGATATAATTAAATGACCATTTTATTCAATATTAGGAGGTCTATTGTGAACATTTCATTGTCCCAGTTGAAAGAAAATCCAGCAAAGTATTTTCATCTTGCTAAAGAAACAGATATAACTGTTACCAAACGAGGAATGCCGCTGGGCAGAATCATTTGTGAAGAAAAAGCAGCAGCTCTCGAAAAAAAAGCCGCCATCGAAGCGTTAATAGGATCGGTGCAATTGCCAAATGAGTATAAAGATTCAAATTATGACCCCGATTACGAAAAGCTACGTGACACAGCATACAAAGACAGGGATTTGTTATGACAAAGATACTTCTCGACAGTAATGTGGTCATTGACGCATTGAATCCAAACTCAAATTTCGCACATGACGCTAAAGCCATTTTTATGCTGATTGGCGATAATGAGCTCAGTGCCTATATATGCGCCAATAGTCTGACTGATATATATTACATACTTAAAAAGATTCAAGGCACATCAAATGCTAAAACGACAATAGAAAACCTATTGAAAGCATTGAACATTCTACCGCTGACAGAAGCAGACTGCAAAGAAGCTCTTGCTCTACCCATGAACGATTTCGAAGATGCAATCATAGCTACCTGTGCAAAAAAAGCAAGCATAGACTATATAATATCTAGAGACAATGACTTCATAAAAGCTGAAACAGCCGTCAGCGTGATAGCACCCAAACAGCTATTGGAGCGAATATAATGTATATAATCAATGGTATAACACATGAAAGTAAATAGAAATAGTATGTCCAACAATAACGAGTAACATAAAAGCCTCTTGACGAAATCGTTGACTTCGGCTATAATCCTACTATCACCCCATATCCGCCGAAAGGAAGAATTATGTCATATATAAAAAGAGATATAGAAAACGCTTTTATGAGAATGTCTGAACAATTTAAGGTGATAATGGTTACTGGACCACGCCAGGTAGGCAAAACAACAATGCTTAAAAAAATTATGGAGGGTACCGATAGAAAATTCGTAACCCTTGATGATTTTGCCATGCGACAACTGGCAAATAATGACCCAGAATCATTCATAAAAACTTATACTCCTCCTGTGTTCATAGACGAAGTGCAATATGCTCCGGAACTATTCAGCTATATAAAAATCGAAGTTGATCAAAGGCAAAAACCTAACGATTATTGGTTGTCCGGCTCACAAGTTTTTTCTTTGATGCGTGGTGTTAGAGAAAGCCTAGCAGGGCGTGTTGGCTTGCTTGATTTATTTTCTCTATCTCAAAATGAAATATATAACCATAAAGAGTGTAAACCTTTAAAAACCGACTTTGAAAGTATAGCTGATCGTACACAAAATATCCCTAATACTTCACCAATTGATATATATGAGCGGATTTTCAATGGGGGAATGCCCGAACTAATCACTGGTGATCTAACACAAAGAGATGTTTTTTACCAAAGCTATATTCGCACATATATTGAGCGCGATGTGCGTGACGTATCAGGTGACATCGATGCTTTAAAATTCCATCGCTTCATTACCAGTGTATCTGCTCGTTGCAGCCAGTTGGTCAATTACAAATCCATCGCCGACGATGCAGAAATCGACCAAAACACAGCAAAAAACTGGCTCAATATATTAGAAACTCTTGGCATAATTTTTTATTTACACCCCTATTCCAACAATACCCTCAAACGAACAATTAAATCTCCAAAGCTCTATTTTTACGATAGCGGTTTAGTAAGCTATTTAACCCGTTGGAGTAGTGTTGAAACATTAATGAACGGAGCCATGGATGGTGCGATTTTAGAAAACTTTGTTGTTTCGGAAATTAAGAAAGGATACCACAATAGTGGAAAAACACCATATCTAACTTACTACAGAGATAGAGATGGCAAGGAAATCGATGTTATTTGGGAAGAAAATGGAACGCTCTACCCATTGGAAATAAAAAAAACATCCACACCTAATGCTCGCTTGACAAATGTTTTCAAAGTTTTAGAAAAAAGCGATAAAATCCTTGGGCAAGGTGGTATAATTTGTTTAAAAAATGACTTTATACCATTAGATAAAAACAATAGTGTAATACCTATTAGGAGCATATGAAACCCCCTACCAACCAGTAGGGGGTTATTATAATGATTGAAAAGTATAACAGCTACTCCCGTTGATTATCTAGCTGAGCTCGAAGCTTTTCGATTTCAGCATCTTTATCCGCTAATGCAGCATCTTTGTCCGCTATTGCAGCATCTTTATCCGCAAATGCAGCGTCTTTATCTGCTATTGCAGCATCTTTGTCCGCAACGACTTCTTCCCATTTTGCACGTTCACGTGACTCCCCGCGTTGTTCGGCATCTGCTAGAGCAGATGCTTCTCTACTCTTAGCATCAGCGCGCAGACGTTCCAATTCACGAAACTGTGGTGACACCACGACTTCTCTGTATGCATGAATCGCTTCGTTCACGACCGGTACCTCAAAATCCTCTAGCTTCGGAGTAGCACCATATACACCTAGTAGATACTGTTTCAAAATTTTGCTATCTTTCCGCACACCATTAAAATCGTTTAATGAATAAAGAGTGCTAACACCGTATTCATCTTTTTCCGTGAAATATACTTGGTCGCGACGTATATCTTCATCAAGCAATAGCACATCATGTGTATTGCATATTAGTTGCGCATTATTTGGATTTTGGCTTATGGAGTTAAACATCATAACAAGGTGACGAACAAGCATGGGGTGGAGTCGAGCATCAATTTCATCAATAAATACTACACCTCCATTTTCAAGAGTGCTGAGGATTGGTCCAGATATTTCAAATAACTTCTTTGTTCCAGCAGATTCCAGCTGCACGGGAAGGGAGACAGCTCCAATGCGTTCCCAAGCTTCATCATATAAATCATGTTTTGCCATTACTGAAACCGCTCGACCTGGCGAAAACGACTCAAGATACCGCTTCTTTACCGCTTTCTGGATAAATTCTAATTCATCTTCATTTACTGTTATTTCTATTTCAAGATCATTTATACCAACACCAGCACTTTGGATAAGACTAAGCACATTATTAGTACCATCGCTCGTACCTTCAATATAATCCACTGTTGCATTTAATAAATAACTTGTATCTTGTGCATCAAATATATTGATATTATCAAACCAGTTGTAAATACTCATTGCTATTTCATTGTTACCACCGTTCGCCCAATATAAAAACAAATTATCTCTCCGAGTGTTTTTAACAAGATTTTTTACATTCGACATATCTTTACTAATGATTGTGATGTCATTGTAATCAGGGCTTGTACGTGTGAAAACAAGCGTTTTTCTACTATTCTTTCTATATAGGTACTCTTTATTTACTTCCCCCGCAAGCAGCTCGAAGCCATATTCGTATTGAGTCCCATTTACTATGATAACTATTTCAAAAAGGCTTGGTACTTCCTCTGACTTCTTAGAAAATGCAAAGTTATCGATATTTGCAATATTTTTACTCTGTGTAGTAAGCTCACTAAGTACAACAGCTTTCATATAATCTATTGCTTTAATAAAATTCGTTTTCCCGCTTCCGTTAGCACCATAAACAAAAGCACTTTTTAATAACTCTCCATATTTTGTTTTAGTAGTATTCAACTCACTAAACTGCGTATCTTTACCCGTTTTCATAGAAAATGTGTTTTCTCCATAAAAAGACATAAAGTTGCTGAATGTAAACCCTATTAGCATATCAATGTCTCCAATTACTCTATCAAATATAATGTACATTATGTACTCTAACCACGCAGAAGTCAATACTTAATACACGCTATTTGTGAATTGTTCACAATTTAATCTAATAACATATTATACATGTAACACTAATTCTCAAATACACTTGAAAAATCCCTTTTTATTTGTTTTGCTTCCATAGATAGAAAAACATTAAAATTAGAACATCGTTGCAGTGAATTCGTTCCAAACTTAATGAACGACCAAGTTTCGTCATATGTATAACCAATGCTTAATTCCAGTGAACTAAAAAACTCATGAAAACCTTTAAGATCATTTACATACTTGCTTCGAAAATTGTTTGCTACCTCTGCTTTACCACTTCGAGTCAAATTAGCATCATTACAAATAACATGATCTAAATTGCATGAAAAGAAATATACGCTAAAAGGAATATTGTTATAAACTTTTGGAAGTGAAATAAGATGGTTGAGATTGCGGCATTTCTGTAAATGTGTTTTTTCAAGCCCTTCTGGATTTATATACCTAATAGTATCATTATCGTAATATGCTTCGTCATATAAATTGTCATATAAAATAGAATCTTGGTTGATATATGCTCCATCCGTATCAACCAGTAGAACCACCTCTGCATAATCTTGTGTCTGATATTTATTTACACTGATATGCTTTTTTATAATGGCACCAATTCTAGCGACAATACCTTCGTTAGAATACTTTGTTGTTATATCACCTTCAGTCACCTCAACTTTAACAAGCTCATTAGAAAGCAATCTTTCCAATGGCAATGCTAATGCTAATTCATCATTTACTCCCTCCACAATAAAAAGCACTACCTTCTTCTTAGCCATCGATTGCTCCTCCCCCTGCTTGCCAAAAAGCATAAGCTAATGCATTTTTACTCTCGCCATTATACAATTCGAAATTATCATCCCCCAATGATATAAGACGAAAATACACATCCCGTAGATTATTCGTTGCTTTAATTTTTACGGTCTTGTATCGGTCCATTGGGTCTGTTGTTGTAAAACAAATTGACTCGTCGCCAAGCTTTTCTAATGGTCTTAAATTATGTGAAGTAAAAATGAACTGCCCTTTACCCGTAGTGTTTATTACACTTACCAGCTCACCCAACAAAAACTCAAAAATGCTAGAATCAAATTCATCGACAACAAGCACAACCTTCGGGTTGTTATATGCAGCTATAAAAAGAGAAAGAAAAGAAACAATCTTCTTAGTACCCAAGGACTCATGCCTCAGAGGAAGCAAAACTCCAGAATCTTTTTCTGCGAATAGTTCTACCTCATAATCATCAGAATCCTCGTCAAGGGAAACCTTTCTGCTCTTATAATCAATTCGAAGCCCTGGTATTACGTTTTGTAATGCCGTATTAAGTGATGGAATTGCTTTTATTAATTCTGAAAACACTTCATCGCTAATAACAGAGATGCTATTAAACGAAAACGATATTAAACCAAGAGATCCACCAGCAGCATCCTCGTTAACAAAATAAATCGGAAACGGTATGTCTTGTTGAGTCTCCCCTCCCACTACAAACAAGCGGACAATCGCAAAGAAGCGTATTGTGCTCATTATTGTTTTGAATTCATGTTTACTATTCTGACTCGAAGCTTCCAGCATACTGTTTGAAAAAATAAATGAACGAGAGCCATAAAATGCAAGCAGCTTGTCTTGCTCCAGCTTTTTGAGCTCATTGCGATTACTACCAAATAGCAGCTTTTGTTTGTCTTTGGGTGATAAAAGCTTTTCATTTTCATTCGTCTGCGCTACCGTTTGTTTACGAAACCTAGTACCATTGATTAATCCAGAAACTTCAAGGCTTTCGCTAACAACTGCAATGAAAGATTTATCATTTTCGTTTGGGTCTATCCGCTGTTCCAACTCACATTGATAAAATGCAGTGTAGTCGGTATGCTCTTTTTCTATAACTTTTAGTTCGACATAAATGCTAGCAGAGTTTTCACCATTAGCGATGCTGTCTAGATAACGATCCGAAATACGCTCACCAGAGAATAAAGCTTTTAGTATAGATAGAGCTTCAACAACAACAGTTTTACCAGACCCATTTTGTCCATATATCCCCATAACGCTTGCTTTTTCATCACGTAAGTCTTCGGACACTTTAAAATTAATTAGTCCATGTTTGACACATTTTATATTATTTATCGTTAAACTGTTAATCCTGACTATAGCAGCCATTTATAATTACTCCTTTAATATAAACGGATTCATATTAGATGATTATAACACAACACAGCCAATTACGCAAGAATTATATCGTATTTTGGCATATTTTATTCTATATTGATACGTTGTTATACGATTAAAGCGCGATAAATGAATTTATAAGTACTAGCAATCAGGATTCCAAATCATCTAGTATAATCGTGTAAAATACCTGTCAATAACCAAAACCCCTGCCAACCGGTAGGGGTTTTGATTATAATCGTTAAACTATATTTTTCAATAACTCGTTAATAACTTGGTATTGATAGGTCTATTCTTTTCGAGGCCAAACGCTGTATTTTTTGTTGCCAACGCACATCCTAATCATATTGTAACATAATTTGACTCGATATAAGTTTTGAATTTTTCTATATCTGTAAAAGGTTTAAATCCATTTTGGATGACTAATTTCTGGTTTTCTATACTTTCATTAATCAATAAAGCAATTGGCTCGCTAAGTCCAGCTTGTATACCTTCTGGCCATGCAAGATCAATAATCATTAGCTCATTATTTTCATTATCAATAAGAGGATAATTTATCTCACCTTGTAAAAGTTCAAAATCTAGCATCCATTTTCGTATATCATGTAATGTGTCATCATCATGTTGCTCGGTATAACTAACTTCTCGATTGGCAAAGTTTTGAATTTCCACTTTGTTATCTGTGTCTGAAACTAATGATTGTAAAAATTCATTTGTACTCTCTGCCAATATTTCTTTACGTTTTTCAAGAAATTGCAAATAATTATCGACTTCCAGAAACTCTTTCTCGATTGGCATCCAATGAGATTCTATAACACCTGGATGCCTCGAAGACAACTCTGGAACGTACTCTATTGGATATCGATTTGTAATTTTTAAATTAGTTTCTTTCGTTAAAAAAGCATAATTTCCTAGAGCATTTACCTGCGATTTTGTGTAACCATGAGCATATAGTAAACTTTTCGGAAAAATGTGATGAACTTCCAAGGTCGAAAATCGACCTAATAGCGCATTTGACAATTCAATGCCTGTATCCCAATCTTTCGCATGATTCACACGAGTTAGTAAGTATAATAAAGGATAAAAGCGAGCACTAGTACTCCAGCTAGTAAAGTCAGCAGCACGCACCGTTAAGTCTCCACGATTTTGCTGTAATATACTAATTAAACCATCAATACCTTCTCCACTTTCGATTATATTTAAATCCTGTGCTAAAACGCTTTCTGTGGCACTAGAATAGCGACCCCAAAGGAATGTGTGGATGTACCAAAACATAAGCTTATTCCATTCTTCATTAGTAGATAAGTCACCACCATTTATTTTTAAGTATCGAACCATTGTTGGAATTGAGTAGCGGCTGCCTAACACCCTATCATGATCTAAACCTAGCCGTGATGCTATATGATTTAATATCTTTTCGATTAATTTTGCTACTTCATACAAAGCAGACTTAAAGTCCGAAATGGGTACATCCGCAAGCTCAGAAAAATATGCTTTACCAGTTAAATAGACTGTTACACAACGTAGCAGCCAGTCAAGGTTGAAACTATACAATGAAGTTTCAAATTTTTCAAGAATGTTTCGCATTTCATTTCTTGCGTTAGTCCATTTTGAACAAATAGTAGCTAATGCCAAATCACCTTTACTAAGTTTAGTCCCACCACTATTTACATTGTTGAAAATTTCAACAACAACATCTATAGTTTTATCTTCGCCAACCACTTCATGAATATGTAAGTCGGTGTTTTTTATACGATCAAGTTTATTTAATCTCTCAATAATGGTATTTATCATTGAGTTATCAAACTGCTCTCCTGATTTTATAACTTCACCGATGTAGTGACCCGCACCTTTTTGCATCAAATCGGTTACATTGATCCAATTGGAGTTGTCTTTCATTTTAAGCGGCGCATAGAATTCAAACTTTTCTTCATCTAAGTCAAAATAAAGGTTCGTGAAAGCATTAGTATTGCCTTGAAAAAACTCAGGTGGCTTCCCACGGATTATCCCATATAGACTTGTAATGCGTTGTTGCCCATCAAGTATCATATTTATCGCGCCTGGAGCAAGTTGCGCATTTCCTCGCGTCAAATCATCATCTGATGGAGTAACCCAAACCAAAAGACTTCCAATTGGATATTCATGGTAGAGCGAATTCATAAGTTTTTTAACTTGATCTCTATTCCATACATAACCTCGTTGGAACTCGGGAAGAGAATAATTTCCATTATCGATTAAGTTGAGTATTGTTTGTATAGTTTTCATATTACCCCATTTTACACCTTTTTTTTTGCGCTTTCACAGCAATGATTCCATAGATTCATGATAATATGCAAAAACTAGCTAACCCAATAGTATTTGCTGATACTTTTCATGAAGATAAACATAAACTAAACTGATTAATACATATTATCTACTACTAAAAATGAGAAATAATGTCACAAAATTCTTCAATTTTTTTGTTTATCTCAGTATAATTATCACCAGTAACACCTATGTAATACTTAATCTTTGGTTCAGTTCCAGATGGACGCACAACGAACCAACTTCCATCTTCAAAATAAAATTTCAATGTGTTTGATTTTGGTAAATCATCTACTCCTTTTAAATAATCGATTTTATCTGAAAACTTCATATTTTTAAAAATATCTTGTGGACTTTCACGAAATTTGTTCATTATTCGTTCAATTTGCAATGCACCATTGATACCCGAATATGTTTTATTTATAAGTTTTTCGTTAGTGTAACCATACCTATTGTAAATAAATTCTAGTGCATCATGTAATGTCATTCCTATTGATTTGTAGTAAAGTGCCATTTCACATATTAGTACAGCCGCAATAATAGCATCCTTATCTTTTACAAAATCACCTGCAAGATAACCATAGCTTTCTTCAAATCCATATATGAAACTAAACTCCTTGCTCTCATTCCATTCTGATATTTTTTCCCCGATGTATTTAAACCCAGTTAGCGTTTCAATAATCGTTACATCATAAAAATCACATATTTTTCGTGCAAGTTCTGAAGTAACTATTGTTTTAATAATAGCTGAGTTTTTCGGAAGCTCGTTTATATCTTTTAGCGATGAAATAATATAATCGCAGAGTAGACACCCAATTTGATTACCAGTAAAATAAAAATAATCGTATTTTTCTTTAAGAGCAAGCACACCAATCCGATCACAGTCCGGGTCTGTAGCTATTATGATATCAGCTTCATTAATCAGAGCTTGTTTTATCGAAAGCATAAAGGCATCAGGGTCTTCAGGGTTTGGAGATTGAACAGTTGGAAAATCACCATTTGGTTCATCTTGTTCAGAAACTGTAAAAAGACTAGTGAACCCAATTTTTCGTAGTACTGCTTTAACAGGAATTTCACCAGTTCCATGTAGCGGTGAATATACTATTTTTAATTTTTCGGCATCTTTTTTTACTAATTCTTTTCTTATGACTAAACTCTCAACACTGTCATAATAAAGACTATTTATAGAATCAAGATCTCTTATAAGTCCTCGCATTTTATAAGCATATAAACTATCAAATATATCATCAGAAAAAAAATTATGTTTTTCAATAAAGGTTGAAATATCATTTGCTGCTTCATCTGTTATTTGATAACCTTCTGCATTATATACTTTATATCCATTATAGTTGCTTGGATTGTGAGAAGCAGTTATAACAATACCAACAAATGCTTTTTTTTGAACAATTGCATATGACAATATTGGAGTTGGTTGTTGTGTTTTAAATGAATAAACAGTTATACCTCTATGGCATAGTACTTTTGTAGTTATTTCAGCAAACTCTTTTGAAAAGTGTCGTGTATCATATGCGATACATACACTATTCCCATTATTACTAATAATATAATCAGCAACACCTTGAGTAATTTTTTGCACAGTATAAATATTCATCCGATTAGTACCAGCACCAAGAATTCCTCGAATTCCGCCAGTTCCAAAATCTAGTGAACACCAAAATCGATCAGAAATAGCATTTTCGTCATTATTAATTTCAACAAGCTCATTATATAATTGCTTGTCATGTTTCGTGTTTAACAACCATTTATTATACTCGTTGACAACATCATTAGTCATATTATTAACCTTTATGTAATTAGTTGCTTATATGATGCTAGATCATGAGATACCATCCTACGAACAAGCTCATCAAAACTAACATCATGCGACCACAAAAGGCGCTCTTTTGCTTTTGATGCATCGCCAATTAATATATCTACTTCAGCAGGGCGGTAAAATTCACTATTTATTCTAACTATTACCTTTCCACTTTTTGCATCGATACCAATTTCATTAATCCCTTCACCTTCAAAATGTAAATCATATCCAGCATATTCAAAAGCCTTTTGAGTAAACTCGCGCACAGAATGTGTTTCTCCAGACGCTATTACAAACTCCTCTGCTTTATCTTGCTGTAGCATCATCCACATTGCCTTAACATAGTCTTCAGCATGACCCCAATCACGTTTTGCGGAAATATTACCTAATTCTAAACAATCAACATCACCATTTTTTATAGCAGCTAATGTACTGGTAATTTTCCGAGTAACAAATTCTTTCCCTCGACGCTCTGATTCATGGTTAAATAATATCCCTGCACAAGCGAACATATTATAACTCTCACGATAATTAATTGTAATCCAATGCCCAAATTGCTTTGCAATACCATATGGACTACGAGGATAAAATGGTGTATTTTCATTACATAAACCATCATTAAGTCCTCCAAACAATTCACTTGTCGATGCCTGATAAAACTTTGCATCAGGTTTTGTATTCCGTATAGCTTCGAGCAAATGTAATACACCCAATGCATCAATTTCTGTTGTATATACCGGCTGTGTAAAGCTTGTCCCAACAAAACTTTGAGCAGCTAGATTATATACTTCATCAGGTTGGGAAATTTTCAATGCATTAATCAATGATGGTTGGTCAGTTAAATCACCTTCAATCATAGTCACTTTATTAACAAGATGATTTATATTACCGTAATCTTGTTTGCTCTTTCTCCTATATAATCCATAAACATTATAACCTTTCGATAACAACAATTCAGCTAAAAAAGACCCATCTTGACCTGTAATTCCTGTAATGAGAGCATTCTTCATGACGCTTCCTCCGTTATAAAGTCAGGATACCTTTCAATATCGTCTTCAGAAAGTATCGTACCAATTTGTACTTCTGTGATGAGTAAATCAGAGATAGCTTTTATGCTGTGTTTTTGTCCTCGATTTATTCTTAAAGTGTCTCCTTCTTTAACTCTTTTTACTTCACCATCTAAAACAAACTCACCATACCCAGATACAATAACCCATATTTCATCTCTGTGGATGTGCGTTTGATAACTAATCGCTTTTCCTTTATACAATAAGAGTTGCTTAACTAAACTATTATTTGTTTTTGCTATTACTGTATATTCCCCCCAACGCCTCTCTTCAAACATCGGTCGTGTATCTTCTAGGTTGTCGACTACTGGTTTTAGTTGCGAACTTTCTACCAAATCAGAAACTAAAATACCATCTGGACTTGCAGCTATGACTAAGTCCTTCGTACCTAGTGCAATAATGGGTATTTCAAGTTCATTTACTATATAAGTGTTCACTGTCTTTTCTGTTTTTGTATATCCTGACACATTGTATGGCATTTCATCAGCTAGAGTACGCCATGTACCAATATCAGACCATGTTCCTTGATATGGTACAACAGCTACTCGTTGTTCTCGCTCAACAACCATATAATCAAAGCTAATTCTATCTAATTCATTATAACGATTTCTCAAGTCATTAAAATCGCTAAAAGCTAATTTTCTTCTGAGTATATCAATGACATATTTTAACTTAAAGACAAATACTCCTCCATTCCATAATGCACCCTGTTCTATTAGAGACAAAGCAATATCTTCTTCAGGTTTTTCTACAAATTGCAATACTTCACTAGCATCTTTAGAAATTTTTTTCCCGGGAATAATATAACCGTATTTTGAAGTAGCTAAAGATGGCTTAATACCAATCAAAGCAAGATTCGCATCGTCACTGGAAATAATTTTATCAAGCGATTTCAATTTATCAAAAAAACCATGTTCAGTATAAGAATCAACAGGTAAAACAGCTATTGTTTCATTATAATCAACATTCTTTTCATATGCTAAAAATGCACATGATAACGCTATAGCTGGAAATGTATCACGCCGCTCGGGTTCTAGCACTATATTTACATTCTCTCCCATATGCGAACGAATACTGTCTACTTGTGAAATATTTGTGGCTACTGTTATGTTTATTTGTGGATATGCTTCACATATTTGTCCATACACACGCTGTGCCATAGATTGAGGATTTCCATACTCGTCAACAAGTATTTTCAAGAACTGCTTTGAACGAATATCATTGGATAAAGGCCACAATCGTTTTCCAGAACCACCTGACAACATAATAATTTGCATATTGTTTACCTCGTAATTTTTTCTATTTCCCCTAACACTCAATATTTATAATGAAATATCAGGAAAAGCTTATTATTGAACGATTATTAATAACGATAATACTAACTTAACTATTTTATGTTGTTACTGAAGCATAAATACTAGCAAACATTTTCATAATTTTCGTTTCATCATAATAGTATGGATTTAAATCTCCATTATGACATAGTTTTATATCTTTTTCTTTGATCCCTTCACGAGCAATCTGAGCAATTATTTCATAAAATCGATCGACTGCAATAACAACAGTATTATCAGAATAAAACTTGTAGTATTCGTTTGGCGAGTAAACTTTATAGCCTTTTATTACCTTCTTCCATTTTGATTCATCATTATCAATAAAACCGATTATATCAACACCTTTTTTATATAATGCATCTAAACAGGCTATTCCATGTACGCCTGATCCCCAAATAATAGCTTTGTCGATGGAAACCTCATTACTTCTTTGTGTGAATCTATTAATTATATTAGTCTTATCATATTTAATCGATACATCATGGCTAGAAAAAGACCCAGTATCATCGATTATACTTGCTACTTTTCTAGCAACATGGTGCCAACTATATTCTCTGATTAGTAGATTAAAGGCATTTAATGCTAAAGCATCCTTTTTATTCATTTCCATTTGACGAAATATTTCAATATCATTCATTATTGTTCCTGAATTAGTTAAAACAAAGTCCTTGCCATTTTCTGCTTTAATCCCTCTCATTCCAAAATTAGTTGAAATAACTGGAATTCCATATGCAAAGAATTCAAAAACCTTTATATTTAATCCTGACCCACTTTCGATTAAATTAACTGCTAAATCTGCTGTCTCTAAATAGCTTATTTTTGTATCTTCATCAACTAATCCAGTAACAGTGACGTTTTTAGGTAATGCAATATTTATAAATGGCATACCAACACTTCCAATAATATTAAAGTGAACAAGAGGAATCATTTCTGCGAATGAAATAAGTTTATCAACAGCTTTTATCGCCATAGGAGCTGCACTCGAAATAAATAGAGCATCAAAACGGCTATTCTTTTTTGACGCTTTAATACTCGGTAAAACAAAGTCACTTTCCTTAAAATCATATCCAGCAGAAATATTTAATATTTTATTGTGAGATATACCATATAACTCACTTAATATATCAGCATCAATCTGGGAGATTGTAAGTATTAAATCCACATCCTCACAACATTCATGTTCAATGTTAAAAATCTCATCGGCTATTTTTTGTTTATCATTGTTATCATTATATGTTGCTAATGCATAATTATACTCAACATTATGTGCTCTATACCAAATGGTTTTACTATTTCCATATATTTTTTTAATTAATTTAAATACATACGGATGTTCAACAATTATAATATCTGAATCAGATGAAATTGTTCTAACAATATTAGCAACTGAGACAATGTCAGACATATAGCGAGAAAAAGAAATACAATCATTAGCTATTTCATTGGTGAAATACTCTTTTTCTTGCTCCTTAAATAAACTCGGTTTAGCTATCGAATAGACACGTAGATTTTCGTTTAATTCAACAACATCGTAATATATATCATATTCGTTAAAACAAATAATGCTAACATCAAACCATTCTGACAAGCCATTAGATAAACCTAGTATTGCTAGAGCTCCTCCGTGATTAAATGGAAATACGTTATAATGATTTACACAAGTTATCTTTTTCTTTTTCATATTCACTCAACCAACCAAGTTTTTTTCTAGACAAATCTTCATTCCTTGTACACTTATATCATCGTAATTATATTTTGTTAGATAGAGTTTATCTATAATATCACCAGTTAATTCAGAGTTTTTATTATTTGTAGTTGAAATTACATTATATCTATTATAAGCAACGTATTCTTGATAATGAATAATACTCATTTTCGATCTAATGAACTCCCATAAAAACTCTGTTCTTGTTCTTCGATTTATTATATTTGAGTGATAAATCGACTCAATCATTTCATTAATTAAAACTTTGTTTGTTTGATATTTATAGATGTGATCCTGCATTTCATTTTCATTCATATATAAATGTCCCCATGGTGGTATTAAGCGTAAATGGTTTATATTCCATGTGTCATCTTTTTCTTGAACAAAATGATGCCCTGAAACTGATGTCCATATTGGAGCAAATATAGTGTAAAAACGACCATTAGGCTTTAATACACGTCTAATCTCTGAAAGTGCCTTTTTTGTATTTCCAATATGTTCAAAAGAAAAATAGCTAATTACAACATCAAATGTTGAATTTTCAAACTCCAGGTTTTCCGCATCACCATTTTTAATACTCCAGTTATAATTCTCAGATTCTCCCAAATTCCACCAACTATTTAAATAACGATCAATACCAACTATGTATTCTGGATGTCCTACATGAGCTATAAATTTAAGAGCATTACCATTCCCACAACCAATTTCTAACACCTTTTTGTTATTGAAATTAATAAACTCTTGTGTTTCCCTAAATAAGGTAAAACTATCACAATACATAATAATATCAGCTGATATACCCATATTAGTTAATTGTATAAAAATTTGGCTATTGTTACTTGGAGTAACAATAATAATATCGTATTTATAGTCATTTATACTTGATGGTGAGATAACTTTTAACCCATCTATAATTTGTCCCCACAAATTATTATCATTATCAGTTAAAGCAACAATATTCGAGTTGTACAACTTAGAAAGATATGGTTGTACAATGCGATAATTATTACCCAATCCAAAGACTATAGCTTTTTTCATAATAAATCCAATCAAAATAATAAAAGTTGATAATGTAATTTAAGCTCGTGAAACTATGAACAAAACTCAGAACAACCATCAACAGCAGAAATGTATACTTTTTCGGTTTCCTCAGCTGTTTTATCCCACGAAAATTTTGATGACTGTTTTAGCCCTTTATTTATCAAAGTGGTACGTAATGATTCAGAGTTCACAACGCTTAGTATACTCGATGATATATCTTCAACATCATATGGGTCGACAAGAATTGCTGCATCATCAACAATTTCAGGTAAACTTGATGTTTTTGAGGTTATAACTGGGCATCCTCTAGCCATAGCTTCTAAAACAGGCATACCAAATCCTTCATATAAAGAAGGAAAAACGAAAGCTAGAGCATTTGAATACAATGCATGCTTATCTTCATCTGTAACATATCCTAAGTAAAGAATATTACTACCATACAAGTGGCTTTGAGTTATTCTATTTACAACTGACTCCGCATTTTGATCTGGATTACCAACAACAACTAACTTCACCCAAGGTATACTGTTGTTGATGTATTCGAATGCTTGAATTAGTCTTTCAATGTTTTTATGCTTAGCTATTGCTCCTAAATACAATATATAAGGTGACATAATATTAAAAGAACCAGATAAATTTTTACTGTAATTACACTCAACATATTCTTCATCATATGATAAGTATATGACCTTTACATTTTTTTCAGGGATATCAGTATAGTGTAAAATATCTAATTTTGATGCAATTGAATCGGTTATCACTATCGGTTTTGTTTTTTTTAGTCTCTCCATTCCGATTCGAAACGCTGTAATTAAGGTGGGATCACATAATTCTGGATATTTCATAGGAGTCATATCATGTATAGTAACAATCATTTTTCCATCTAAATTATCAGGGATAGAAAACAAACTCATAAAATGAAATACATCATCATATGCTCCAGTAAAATCATTATAACTCCGTATATCAAATGCAGTTTTTGATGATTTTGCTACACGATAATCTAAATCGTTGCATTCATATAGACGGAAAGCGAATTCGCTAAAGTATTTATCTATCCATTGTCTGTTGTTCATTTCTTTATTACCATCAAAAAAAGTTAGTCCATAATCAAATTTGTTTCGATGAAGTAATTTACGAATCAATTGCATCGAATAATTAGAAATACCTCTAGGAGTTGGTGTACACGCATGCTGAGCTTCTAACGTTACTTTTAACATACTTACCTTCTTCCTACCAAATCGTAGATTTTTTCAACATGCTCTGCAGTTTTACTCCACGAAAACTTTTTTACTTGCTCGAAACCTTTTGATTTAAGTTCATTTCTAAGTTGCTCAGAAACAACAATACGTTCCATTTGCATAGCAAGCTCTTCAAAATCATATGCATTTACATACAACACAGCATCACCTCCGACTTCAGGTAATGATGTATTGTTGGAAGTAATGACTGGACATCCACAAGCCATGGCTTCAAGAACAGGTATACCAAACCCTTCGCATATAGAAGGGAACACAAATCCAATAGCGTTAGAAAATAAAAGCCTTTTAGTGTCAAGATCAATATATCCCGGTACTATTATACGATGTTTGTATGGTGAGTTTTCGATAGCTTCATATATTGGTTTTGGGTCATCCCAGGTAGGCTTTCCAGCTAGTACAAGCTTGAGTCCTTCATATTTACTTGCTATTTGATTAAAAGCTTTAACAATACTAATAATATTTTTTTTACGCTCGAAAGTACCAATAAAAAAGATATAGTCGCAATTAGTGTCTACTGTTGATATAGCATTATGTTTATTATCTCTATCTGGAAATAACTCATTTTCATCATATGATTGATATACAACATGAATATTATCTTCTTGCATGTTTGTGTATTCAAGCACTTCTCTTTTTGTTGATTCTGAACAAGCTATAATATGAGGTTTCATTTTTTCAACTCTATCAAGAGACATTCTTAACAAAGGCTTCAATGTTGGTGAAGTTCCTTCATCATATGGAATCCAATTTAAATCATGAACGGTTGTTATCATTTCACCTTCTAATCTTGTAGGTATTGTTATAAAATTCATGAAATGATAAATATCAGCTTTCGTATTTGTATACTCGTTATAATTCATATAGTCATACACAGTTTCTTCTCGAATTGCTTTACTATAATCAAGTATAGTGCATTCATGAAGTGGTACATTATACTTGCCGAATCTACTCTCAGCTCTCTCATAATTTCTATTTTCTTTGTTAATATCAAAAAAAGATAGTGAATAGTTGTGTTTATTACGTTCTAGTAATGACATTATTAAATGCATAGAATAATGCCCAACACCTCTTGGTTCATCTAGTGAAACTGCATGTTGAGCTTCTATTACTATGTTCATATCGTTTCACCTTCCAGTTCTGATAGAATAGCTACAGTTTGGTATAAGCTATCATTAATTGAAAACTTACTACTCCATCCTAGTTCTTTTAATTTAGTATTATCAAGTAATGCTACTGTAGCTTTTGAGTACCCTAGGTTTTCTATTTCATTTGGTAGTTCATATACAACATCAACATTGCTATGATTAGCTAAAATACTAGCTAAATCCTTTAGCATAAAGTTTGATTTTTCATCAGATACATTATAAGCTTCGCCACATTTTCCATTTAATAACATACAAAGCAAGGCTATAACAGCATCAGCAACATATATAAACGAGTATAACTGTGTTCCTTGGCTTTTTAATACTATATTTTCTTTATTCACTACATTTTTAATAAATTGAGCTATAACTTTACTATCGCTAAATGCCATTGTAGGTCCAAATACCCGACCGAATCTTGGAATAACAATATCTAATTTATGCTTTTGTATATATGCTTGACATAATGCTTCCCCCATGCGTTTACTCTCTGGATATCCCGCTCGTAAAGTATTACTATCAATATAGCCACAATAATCTTCACTAAACATTGTTACATCACCTCTATTTTCGCCATATATTTCAACAGATGACATATACATAACACGAGCACTTTTTTGATTAACACAAAATTCTAAAACATTATATGTTCCTATAACATTTGTCTGAATAGTACCTATTGGGTCAGTTGCGTAAGCAATTGGATGAGTATTACTAGCACCATGGATTACATAATCAAATTGAATATTAAGATTCAATGGATAATTTATGTCATGTTTTATATACATAAAATTACTATCTTCATTATAAGCATTGAATCTTTGTTTAGCATTATCTGCGTTCCGACTAATTGCATATATTGTGATACCTAATTTGTATAATCGGTCTGCGAACATTAATATATCTATTAAAAAAGTACCGATTAAACCAGATGCGCCAATAATTAAGAATGATTTTTTGCGTAATAAGTCCCATTCTATACTGTTGTCAACGGTAGAAGAAATTAATTCTGAATATTTATTACTTTTATTATACACTTTTAAGCCACGCATCTCTCTCCGTTTTATATAGTGCTTTGAACATATCTAAGTCTTCTAATGTTGTAATTTTCAAATTTTTATCAGAACCAAGTGAAAAGAATACTTCCTCGCCCAAATCAGTCATAATTGTATTCGTATACACTGCATCTGTTATCCCTCGAGAAAATGCTTCTTCATGAACCCAAAGAAACTTACCATATCGATATGCTTGTGGAGTTTGTACTCTCATTATTTCCCATCGATTGATAGATGAATTACCTTTGATTCCATCAATCGATCTAACTATAGTCTCCTGACAACGCATAGCTGCTAATCCAGTTCCATATGTTTTCGCTTTGACTATACAATCAGATATAATATCTAGAGAAACCATGGGGCGAATAGCATCATGCTGAATTATAATATCATTTTCAGTACATATTTCCTTTAGAGCAAGCGCACCATTTCTAGCTGTTTCTTGACCTGTTGCTCCTCCATTTATTATCCATTTTAGTTTTGTAATATTAAACTGTTTTGCATATGCCCACAATATTTCTTCCCAACCTGACAAGCATGGAACCATTATGGCATCAACATCTGGATGACTTTGAAATGCTTCAAGAGTATATATTATGATTGGTTTGTCAAACACATTTAGAAACTGTTTTGGGATGTCTTGATGAGTTCTTTCACCAACACCACCTGCCATTATCAATGCAATATTCAATTTCATCACCTCTAGTTTTTATTTCATTGTTGATTTAACTTTATATCATGTCAGAAAGCAAAGCCTGAGAATCTAAAAACCAAAAATATGTATATGTTTATTCGATAACTATTGTTTCAATAGCATTTTTAAGCTTTTGATGATTCAAATAAAATGGTAATCTACCATATCCATCTAAGTATCTAAATAAAAACTCCCCTCTATATGCGATTATTAAATTTTCTTGAGGATAGTCTTTTTGAATAAAGTTCGAAATAGGCATAGTATAATTAGCAAGAGCGAATATTATATGACAATTATTCTTATCAATTAATGTCTGTTCTGGAGATTGTATGGGTATATTATTTATATAATTATTCCATTTGTTTTTATCATTATCTAGAAATGCAATTGGAGATATTCCAAATTCATTAAGAAACTTTAAACATGATTTACCCCATTCACCTGCGCCATATATATACAAAGACTTATATTTATCAATGATATTAATAGCATTTTCTCTTATATCATTATGCAAAAACTGTGACCAGTCATTTACATATATATTAATATCGTTTAGACTATTTTTAACTACCTTTAAAGCACAATTATCCCATGTATAGTCTTTTATGTATAATTCATGAGCTTTATAAGCGATCCTATCTCTTTCATCAATACTTAATTTCATAAACTTTTGAATTGTCGTTATAAATTCATTCAAATTTACAACAATGCAGTTTACTCCATTTTCTACTGAAATCCCCCTAACTCCAAAGGTTGTACATATTACTGGTATACCATATGCAAAGTATTCGAGCATTTTAATATTAAGTCCAGAACCTCCAGTAATTGGATTTAATGCGACATCAGCAGATTGTAGAAGCCTATTTTTTTCGTTATCAGATACCAATCCAGTTATTATCATATTTTTAGGCAAATTCTTTATCGATATCATATTGCCTACATTACCAACAATGTAAAATTCCACATTTGGTAACTCTTTTGCCATATTTATTATTTCATATGATGCTGATAATGCAACTTCTGAATAACTCGAAATAAATAACGCCATGAAACTCTTTGATGTTTTATTATTATTACGTTGACTCGGTAATACTAAATCGATTTTATCTAAAGATGAGTATCCCGCTGATATGTTTAGTATCTTATTTTTTGATACTCCATATAATTCAATAAAACGATTCGCATCGATGTCAGTTATTGTAAGAATTAAGTCTGAATCATTACAACATTCATTTTCTATGTCAAAAAGCTCCTGATAAACTGCATTTGGTAAATCAATACTCTTCCATGTATGTATTTTATAATCATACTCCACATTTTGCGCTCTGTACCAAAGCTTTTTGTCCTTTGCTACTAGTTTAGCAATACGGTATGTATACATATGTTCAGTGATAATTATTGAAGAATCAATAGACAATTCTTTTAATGTCATTACAAGAGAATTAGACATATGACATTCTCTAACTATTGTCATTATAAAAGCGGGATCAGTATTCGAATCAATGTACTCATCATAAAATTTATTAACATAATTATGGAATTCTATAGGTACAGGTAAAGAAATGACCTTCAAATGATTGTTAATATAAATTTCATTCTGATATAAATCATCAAAAACAAGGCAAACAATTGTAATTTTAAACCATTTTGATAGTGCTAAATAAAAATCTTGAATAGCCATTTTCCCACCATTATCGACAGGGAAAAGATAATAATAGTTAATAACAGTTATCTTATTTGTTTCCATTTCTCACCATTTATATCGATGCATATTTTTCTAAGCAGACTCGAAGACCAGCAACACCTAAATCATTTATTTTATATTCAGTTTCATTTATTCTTTCTACAATATCACGAGATAATTCAGAATCACGCTCACCTGATATTAAACCGAGCCTATTAAACGAAATACGCTCTTCATATGCTCGAATAATCATTCCTGAGTTCATAATGCTATACGATAACGAACTATACGAGCATCTATTAATAACATTAGAGTGATATATAAAAAATATTATTTCGTTAGTAAGTTCTGTATCTCTCATATTATTTTTTAGTAACTGTCTCATTTCATGTTCTGACATATATAGATGAGCCCATGGAGGAATGCATAATAAATGCTTTACTGTCCACCAACGATCATTTCCATGAATAAAATGATGTCCAGCAGCAGATGTCCATATTGGTGCAAATTCAGTATAAAAACGACCATATGGTTTAAGTACACGTCTTACTTCATTCAAAGCATTTTCTATGTTTAAAATGTGTTCAAAAGTGGAAAAGCTTACAATGACATCAAAATAATTATCTGGAAATTCAAGACCGTGTGCATCACCAAACTGTATTTCCCAATTGTTCCCTATACTAGCTTTTGTTTCCCATTCGTCGAGTGCTGGATCAATGCCAACTATATAATTTGGCTCATATTTATTAGCTATATGCTTTACTAAGTCACCATTTCCACATCCGATATCAAGTATGGTTTTTCCTTCTAATTGTGTATATTTTTCTAGGTTTTCACAAAACCAAATATTGTTTTCTAAAACAGTTCGCATAACTACCTCAATTACCGTTTATTCGATCGATATCTCGGTCTATCTCGAAATGGTTGAAATGACATAATTGAAAGACTTGTATCCCCCCAAATGTCAGATATAATTCCACAAGTATTACATGGCAATTTTGACATATCACCTATATGTAATTTTCGACTATTAGTCCATTTTTCAGAAGTAAAAATGTCGAAAATACTATTGTCATTAATACCAAATTCTTTATATCTAGAATGTGGTATGAAGTCTGGATGGAAGTTTGAACAATGAGTGACTGATCCATCGTAATTTACTGTAAATTGAGTAAAGAATCTATCACAAATCCGATTCGCTTTAACATTACGTAATACTGGAGCTTCTTCTGGGAGAGATCCTCCTCTATCACTAGCAACAACTCTATGATTTGCACAACGGAATATTACTGGAAGTGATTTATAGTAACAAATGCAAGTAGTATTGACATTGTTAGCTTCTGTAATAGCATTTATTGATAAATCAAGCTTTTTTACAGCCTTTTCTATAGCAATTATTGAATCTTGATAATTCCAAACCTTGTCGATAGTATCTATATAAATACTAACAGGAAGAAAATCTAAACCTAGTACTTCTAATTCTTCAAGTCTTTTTCTACTTAAGTAATCACCATTTGTGTTAAAGTGCAGTGGAGCATTTGGTAAATAGCTCTTTATCAGGATAATATTGTCATCTAAATCTTCATCAAGCATTGGTTCATTAAATGCTGATAGTGAAATGTCACAGTCATAGTCTATTTCTTGTAATTCTTTTAATACTTTAATTAATATATCATGAGATAGTTTAGTATTAGATGAATGTCGATCTATAATTGAATTTGGACACATCCAGCATCTTCTATTACAACTAGAATTCAATTCTAAAAAAACTAGTTCAACATTGTTTTTAAAGAGTGTTCTTTTTTCTAGTGTACTTAATGATTCACTAAAAAAAAGTGGATCAATAAGAAACTGCGATATTTGTTTGTCATAAATTATTATATGATCTTCATTCACACCATATGAACGTAATTGGTCAGATATTTCTGCAGCATCATTCCCTTCTACTGTAATAAGAACATAATCAAAATCAATATTTGATATCATACATGGATGAAATGAGGGTATACCTTCATATATCATACCTTGCTTTTTTGAATCATTATCTAACAATGCAACAATATTCCACTCATTTGAAATAATATCTTTAAACTTATTCCATCGATTTCCTAAACCAAATACTACTGCTCGTTTCATTAAAAAGCCCTCATCCTACATAAAATTATTGATACATTTTTATTATTATATGAACGAAATAGATTCTATTATCTTATTATATACATTATTGCCTAGTGATGAAGAGGGTTTTTGATCTTCCATATATTTATTATCACGCTCTAGACTGTTAATCACATCCATATACTTGTTGATCGAAAAAAAAGACTCATAGAAAATACAATCAGAATCATTTTCACTGTTGTTAATCATAAGATTAGTTTTCATACGTTGTACTTGCTCTTCAACAATTTTATTATAATCATTATTAGAAATTGTAATTATATAATATTTAATATTATTTTTTTTATTTTCGTACAATATAATCCTATTACTTCGAGCTGAATAAGCAAGAAGAGAATCATCATCAACAGTTTGCAAAATAAAGTTATTTTGAGTAAGTATACTGTCAGAAAATCGTATGTTGTTTAGTTCCGTTTGAAACTCATCAGCAATTTTCACTTCATTATTTTTTGTATTGATTTTATATGCTTTGTTCCCAAGAGCTGCTAGTACCCATATATATTGCCCAACTAGGCTAATATTTTGGAATGGAAAATATTTTTCACATACAAAATCATTGATGTATTCATCATATTCAAAGAGGACTCCATGAGTATAGTTCCATTTTATTATGCTACCTAGAGTAGCTGGTAAAAGCCAAAAACATTCGCCATCAAAGCATATACCAGAATATCCCACATTATTATTATTGATTAGGTGCATCTCATATGCGTAAGTTTCTAGATTCATTGTGATAACTGCATTTGCTCCCGAACAAGCTAAATATAATATATCTTCGACAATAACTCCTCTGTAAAAATAACCAAGTGAATCGTCGGTTATATACTGCTCAAAAAGAATTATCCAATCTGTAATTAATTTTGATTTATTTGAAAATAAATCATATACTATTATGCCAGGATATGTATTTGGTATTAGTATCAAACAATTTTTATAATGGAGAATTTGTGAAAATTTCCTATCGCTATTATATTTAACTGTTATTTTAAAACTTGGAGTAGGAATTTCAATATAATCATATGTTCCGTCAATCATTGAATAAACAGCAATATTTTTAGCAGAAAATGGAGCAAAAAATATTTTGTTACGAATATAAACCATAGACAAATATTGTCGCCATTGGTAAAGCTTCTCATTTTGAGCAATACATATATGTTCGACTCTCATAGTTTGCTTGTTAATGCGAAATAAACTATTAAAGTTAATAGGTGTAATCCAAAAATCATCGTCGACTGATATTAAATTCTCGAAGATTAACACTTGATTATTTTCATTTGCGTCATATTGTTCATAATTTTGAATTAGAACTGGTTTACACACCATTAAATACATTGAAACAAGTGAGCTCTCATCTCCATAATAAGCATCAGTCAGAGCTATTGCTCTATGTAAGTCAGCAGAATCATCAAATATTCCCCAACCTTCATTTATATACTCTTCAATAATGCATTGATACTCTCTTAGTAAGTCGGGTTGCATTGCAATATATGTTGCTTCACTAAGTGGATGGGGTCTCCACCAAAGAACTATGTCATGTCGATTTTGAAATGATTTAATAACATGACGAAGTTTAAGTAAATATTGTCTGCCACCTTCTAATAACCCATGCAAACTAGTATTATAAAGTATAACTTTTCTACCCTTTAAAAGATTTGTCCATTTCTCTGGTATGTCAAAGCATTGATTCATTGAATGATACAATTTATCAAATTTTGGACTTCCTAGTGCAACAAATTTTTCGTCAGGATTCCCAAATCTAGAACCATAAGCATTTTGATATGTCTCAATATATTTTTTACGGACTGAATCTGACTGAACAATCACCATGTGAGCATATTTGCATCCAGGGAGTAAACAAAATTGATCCTTTACTTCATCACTAGTTACAAAATAGGGTACATAGACAAGCAAATCTGTATAATTACGCAATCGTTCACAATAAAAAGCTGGATGAACGCTTGTTACTTGATTCATCGCGTCAAAGGGGTTATTCGTTATAACAACATCAGGATGACGTTTTTCTATATCATAGAGTTCCCAATCAAAGCACTCAATATCTGGATTGTAAAAATCAGCTCCTTCAAAACACATTTTTTTTACTTTACCCAATACTTTGCTTTCAAACTCATAGTATGGTATAGGTATCCAATATGCATCACAATTAGGATCTGCTTTTGCAGCAAAATAAATTGATTCGATGCTATCACTCATACTCGCTTTGTAACTTAAAAAGACAACTTCAATACGATTTGGTTTTAGTTCCTCCATTACACTATTAACGACTAGATTAAGATTGTAATCTAGCAGTTCCAGTTGAGTATATTCTATCTCTCCTTCTTTGATATTTAGGCTAATTTCGTAGAGCAATTCACAATATTTTTCGAGTAAGCTAACAGTATGTGTTCCTTCTCCTTTTATATCATCGATATAGTTGCCAATTACCAATGCGAAATCTTGACAATCAGCAAGTAACCCTATAAGAATCTCAAATTCTGAGTTTTTTGGAATTTCGATGTGAGCTTCTTTTAAAGTATTTAAATACTCCAATATTGTTTTTTGTTGATATTTTCGCATTTTAAATCGTCCAATTTAAATTATACTTTTTTACTATAATTTATATCGATAGATATTTATAATGACTTTAGGTCTTAATATAAAACTATAATAACTTATACGAATGCTATTAGTCTTTCTTAATATGCTTTTTATAAATACAGCTTCCTATATCTAACCTCATAAATCATGCTATTAATGTTTTAACTAAATCAACTATTTTGTATGCAAACTCTTTTTTGCCACTATTATTAGCAGCGCGAGCGATTATTATCAATTCGTTTGGGTCACTGGTATCATAGTACTCAGAAAGTATAAATAAAAGCTCTTCTTCTGTTGTTTTTTTGTTCAACAAGGTGGCTATGAATATCTCTAAAACTTCATGATTGTCTTTATTTAGTGACAACGTAATGGAAGCATATTTTAAAACATTCTCCACATCACCTAAAGTTGCTGCTACAATAACCATGCGTTCAAACAATTCCAGTGGTCTTGCTGTGACAATTGTGGAGACGATCTCAAATTGTTCATTCAGTATTTTTTTTTCAACATTATTAAAAGCTCCCCAAGCTTTTAAGTAATCCCCTTTATTGAATAAAATTACTCCTAAATAATATTCAAAATCAATATCTCCAACCCAGTCTTTAAGAGCTCTAAGACATAGGATTTCGCATTCATCATAATTATTGCTGACATTCACCAAACGTTCCAATAAATGCATATAAGCATATCTTTGTAGCTCCTTGATTAATGGCAAGTCACTATCTATTGCTTCACGATAAAGTACCATTGCTTCATCAATTAGCGTTTCATCTCCACTCATACACATAGCATCAGCTAAATATGTTTTAAGATTTGGGTCATCAGGATTATCGATTAGCTCCACTCTCAACAGGTCTATGTTTCTTGTAGATTTGTTTTTTGTTTTATATGCGGTTTCGGAATACCCAGTATGAATAATGGTAATATCATCGACATACATAATATCATTATTATTCAACGTTAATTGTTCGTGGATTCGTCCAGTATAACGAATATTTGGAATGTTTCGAAATACTCGAGTCTTTGTAATAATTGATAAAGGCTTACCAGTTTCATCAATATTATACATTTTACACAGCAGAGCTAAGTATTGTTTTTGGTTACTTGAAAACTCATGTATACTATCTAAATACTTCATTATTATTGGTGCATCATTTTTGTCGAAGTATTCATCAGCATCTAGAAAAGCTATCCAATCACCTGACGCTTTTTCTATTGCAAAATTTTTAGCTGCAGCAAAATCGTTAATCCAATCAAAGCAATAAACTTTAGCACCATGTTTCTTCGCTATTTCGATTGTTCGATCTGTCGATCCTGTATCAACAACTATTTGCTCAAAAGCTATTTCCTTTGCCCAATTCAATGCTTTTTCAATATTATCTTCTTCATTTTTTACAATCATACACTGCGATAAACGCAAACTGTTTGACAATTGAGTTTGATTCATATATCTCCTATTATTACAATTATCATTTTATGTTTTAATCATTTCTACTATTAAACGTGCTAATTCAATTGCTCCACAGTCTTTCGATGCTTTAGCAATTATTAACAAGTCATTTGCATCATTTAAATCATAGATTTTTTCCAGTAAACCGATGGTATCATCATTAGATGTATTATTCGCTAGAAGAGTGGCAATATACGAGCTTAACAGCGGTTGCTTTGTTTTATCTGCCATTAATAGCATTGATGTATACCTAATAAAACTACTAACATCATTTAGTACAGTTGCCAAACGAGCCATGTATGTAAATAATTGCTCTGAATTAGTGGAAACAAATCGTGATTGATCTAGCACAGTATCGTTTATTAACATTTCTTCTACTTTCAAAAACTCATTCCATGCATCTAAATAATCGCCTTTATTGTATAGAGCAATTGCATAATAATACCTAAAGTCTGGATCTACAGGATCAAATTCTAGTGACCTTCGAGATAACTCAAAAGCTTCATTCAATGCTTCAGCTTTTGTTAAATAATTACGTATTAAAAACAAATAAGCACTCTTTATATGAGCTTTTGTAACCTCAGGTCCTCCATTTATAACTTCCTTATATAAAGCCTCAGCTTCTTTTACATTATCATCCAACCTTCCAATTAATAATGAATCTGCTAAATATGCTTTCAGATTCAAATTATCAGGGTTTTGTTCTAGTTCGCGACGTAGTAACTCAACATTTCGCTCTCTCTTATTTGCTTCCATATAAGCACTCGGCGTATACCCTGTGTGAATGATTGTTATATCTTCTATGTTAGTAGCATATTCACCATTTATACTGAGTCGTTCATGTATTTTACCAACATACCTAATATGCGGTAAATTACGAAATATACGCCATTGCGCGAAAACTGCAAATGGTTTGCCTTCATCATCAACATTAGATATTTTACAACTAAGAGCCAGTGTTTTTTCTTTTGATTGCGGATCTGATTGAAATTTTTTAAGATACATCATCACTTTATTTGCATTTTCTATGCTAAAAAACTCGTCTGCATCTAAAAAAGCTATCCAATTTCCTGTTGCTTGCTCAATTGCATAATTTTTTGCAGCAGCAAAATCATCAATCCATTTAAAATGAAATACCTTAGCTCCCATTTTTTCAGCTATTTCAACAGTTTTATCTGTCGATCCTGTGTCTACTACAATTTGTTCAAAAGCGATTTTTTTCGCCCATGACAATGCTTTTTCAATGTTTTTTTCTTCATTTTTCACTATCATGCATTGCGAAAGTCGTACTAGTGCTAACGGTGGTCCTGCGTTTTTCTTTTTCTTCTTTTTTTTATTGCTCATTGCATTCTCCATATTATTAATTTCATTTTAATATATCGCTAGTTAAATTACTAATCTTTAGTAATTTATATTAAAAAACGAAACTGCCCAGATATTTCTACCTGGACAGATCGGTAAATAAAGTTATTAACTAAATCAAGAATACTTCTAAAAGAAGCTATTTCGTGTGCCTCTAGCCGAGGAGTTGTAATACTCCCTGTGGCAATGCATTTGCTTGAGCAAGCATTGCCGTCGAGGCTTGGAAGAGGATACTATTCTTTGTAAACTCAGTCATCATTTTTGCCATATCAGCATCTCGTATTCGACTTTCTGCTGCCGAGACATTCTCTGCTTGGTTGTCTAGATTTTGGATCTTATATTCTAACCTATTTTGATATGCACCCAGTTTTGCGCGTGCCATAGACACTTTGTTTAACGCTACATCAATAGTAGATATTGCTTCAGCAGCGGATGCTTGGTTTGCTATACCTAGAGTATCATCAGCTAAACTTCCAGCAGATACAGGATTTGTTAATGCAACATTATTTGTGTTTGTTAAAATATCAACACCTAATCCACCTGAGGTCATATCACCAATCATGATAGTCATTGTTTGATCATAATTTGCACCAGCTTGGATAACTCCACCATTTCCTGTAGAATCTCCAAATACACCTGTTCCATTGAGAAGCTGCATTTTGTTAAATTCAGTTGTTTTAGAGATTTGATCAATTTCTTCAATGAGCTGATTAACTTCAAGTTGGAGAGCTTGTCTATCAACGGTATTTTGGTTTGTATCTGATGCTGACTGGACAGCCAATTCACGCATTCTTTGGAGTATATCTTGAATTGTCTGCATTCCACCTTCAGCAGTTTGAACTAGCGAAACAGCATCTTGGCTGTTTTTCGATGCCATGTTCAATCCTCTGATTTGTGAACGCATTTTTTCAGAAATTGCTAATCCTGCTGCATCATCCGCTGCACGGTTAACACGAAAACCTGAGCTTAGCTTTTCCATGTTTTTCGAGATGTTTTTGTTATTGATTCCATACTGCCTGTGGCTATTCAGAGCAGTTATATTGTTGTTTATACGCATATTATGCTTCCTTTCAAATTTTAAGGAGCTTCCTTACCCCACATTTGTTGAATCTATTATAACTAGCATAATAGATTCATTTTGTTCATTTTATTGTTGTTGCAATGTAGAATGCTACATTGCAACAACAATTGTAGTATTTTATAGTGTTATCCGAGAAGTTGTAAGACACCTTGTGGCAATGCATTTGCTTGAGCAAGCATTGCTGTCGAGGCTTGGAAGAGGATGTTATTTTTAGTAAACTCAGTCATCATCTTCGCCATATCTGCATCTCGTATTCTACTTTCAGCTGCAGACACATTTTCTGCTTGGTTATCGAGATTTTGTATCTTGTATTCTAATCGATTTTGATATGCACCAAGTTTTGCTCTTGCCATAGAAACCTTGTTTAGCGCAACATCAATAGTTGATATAGCTTCAGCAGCTGAGGGTTGGTTAGCAATACCGAGACCAGTTGTCGTTGCATCTGGTGCTGGAGTAGGAAGACTGACATTTGACGTGTTTATTAGTAGTGATACTCCTAAACCATCAGCTGACATATCTCCAATGACAATACTCATTGTTTGAGTATAATTTGCTCCAGCTTGTATGATACCACCTGCTGTCGTACCAAACACTGATCCTGGCACTCCTGGTGTACCTGATCCTGTTCCATTCAAAAGCTTCATTTTGTTAAACTCTGTTGTTGACGCAATTTGGTCGATCTCTTCAACAAGCTGATTTACTTCAAGCTGGAGAGCTTGACGGTCAACAGTGTTTTGGTTCGTGTCAGAGGCTGATTGAACAGCTAATTCACGCATTCTCTGGAGAATATCTTGAATTGTCTGCATTCCACCTTCAGCTGTTTGTACAAGGGACACAGCGTCTTGGCTGTTTTTTGATGCCATGTTCAATCCGCGGATTTGAGAACGCATTTTCTCTGAAATTGCTAAACCTGCAGCATCATCTGCTGCGCGGTTCACGCGGAAACCAGAGCTTAGCTTTTCCATGTTTTTCGAAATATTTTTATTATTAATTCCGTACTGTCTATGACTGTTTAAAGCAGTAATATTGTTGTTTATACGCATTTTTACGCTTCCTTTCAATTGCTAAGGAGTTTCCATACTCCTCTGTAATATGTTTTCTACAAAGGGGCGCGCTCCCGGTATGTAGTATTTCATATTATGCAAAGCTGCTGCAACGCATTCATTTATGCATTGCAGCAACAATGCATGATTTAGAATCAAGTTACCAATTAGCCTAGTAACTGTAGGACACCTTGAGGCAACGCATTTGCTTGAGCAAGCATTGCCGTCGATGCTTGGAAGAGTATACTATTTTTAGTAAACTCCGTCATCATTTTTGCCATATCAGCATCTCGTATTCGGCTTTCAGCTGCTGAAACATTTTCTGCTTGGTTATCTAGATTTTGAATCTTGTATTCGAGCCTGTTCTGATATGCACCAAGTTTTGCTCTTGCCATAGAAACCTTATTTAAAGCATCATCTAAAATTGATATTGCCAATGCAGCAGATGCTTGGTTAGCTATACCTTGGGTTGTTGATGTAACACCAGTTATTGCAGTTGTTTCCGCTCCTGGATTAGACAATGATAAAACTGAGAGACCACTAGCAGTCATATCGCCAATTACAATAGTCATTGTTTGTGTGTAGTTAGCTCCAGCTTGGATAATGCCTCCTGTTGTTCCGAAAACACCTGTACCATTCAAAAGTTGCATTTTATTGAATTCAGTAGTTTTCGAAATTTGATCAATTTCTTCAATAAGTTGATTTACTTCTAGTTGGAGTGCTTGACGGTCAACAGTATTTTGGTTTGTGTCTGATGCAGATTGAACTGCTAGTTCACGCATTCTTTGGAGAATGTCTTGAATGGTTTGCATACCGCCTTCAGCAGTTTGTACGAGGGATACTGCATCCTGGCTGTTTTTTGATGCCATGTTGAGACCGCGGATTTGTGAACGCATTTTTTCTGAAATCGCTAGTCCTGCTGCATCGTCAGCTGCACGATTGACACGAAATCCAGAGCTGAGTTTCTCCATGTTTTTTGAAATGTTTTTGTTGTTGATACCATACTGTCTATGGCTGTTTAGTGCTGTAATATTGTTATTAATACGCATGGTTTTTGCTTCCTTTCATTTGTCTGGAAAAATCCGTTTTCCTAGATTTATTATTTACACAGCCCTCTATAAGTGCGCGCAGCCTTATAAGGTTGTTCGGCGTTTTGAGAACGCAAAGTATTCCGAATTTTCATTCGGAATACGGCGCACGGTTGCCCCTGAAGCTTGGTTTCTTACCTCACGATTCTGTTGCATCCTTGCATCGCGCTTCCTATGAATAATTATCGCTCATTTTCAGCATAACTTAATAGAGATTTTATTCTTTTTTATTATTGTAATATAGAAGAAAAAAATGCTTCAGGTAAACATCAGCTTACTTGTAGTTTATTTACTCGTTTAAAAAATCCGTAAGCGCATACCTTATTATAGCTGACATCATCGTGTTACTTTCAATTACTTCATCAAGACTATATGCTTTATATATGTCTGGAGTCCACGAGTTATGTAATGATATAGCACCAAATTTAATTTTTGGTATTACATCCTGTATATCAATGTTATTTTGAGAAAAGAAAAAATTGAAATATTGTTCGCCTGTTGTCAAATTAGTAAAATAATGCGATTCTATTATGTTACCTGTTTCTGTACGATCTAATACATCAACACAATCACTATAATCATTATCATTCAATAATGTATCGAAAATTGAATTTCCAAAATGATCCCAATTTATATTTAACGCACCAATTAATGGAATATCATTAAGTTTCTCTATTGCCATTTTTGCTGCAGAGGATATAAATTTATTCTGTGGAGACAAACAAACAAATATAGCTAAATGCATCGACTTAGTTTCTGGAACACCAAAAGCAATGAGTTTTTTTGAATCCATTTTTTCGAATTCACTAAAAATATCTTTTATAATAATGGTGTCAACGTCCATAAAAATGCCACCATGTTTTTGTAAAACTAGCATTTCTACAATGTCTTTTTGCATTGGCAATGATAATCTAATGAAACGATCTATGTCAAAATTTTCGTCAACCCAATCAAAAATATTATCATGATTTATAACTATTAAATCTAGTTCAGGAATGTGTTCATACCAAGTTTGTAAGCATAATTGCAAATATGCAGGAATAGAGCGACCTGGAGGGTTTACCCAATACGTAAAAATTTTTTTATCCATCATATTAAATTCCAATCATAATAATTTATTACAAACTGACAATCAGTTTCTAATCTTAAAAAATTGTAAGCTGAAACTACCTAATGCTATATAATTCATACTGCCATAATAGTTGGAAATGGAAACCTAATATGCGCATCTGATACCAAGGGTAACCTCAAGTATATAGAATAACTTTGATCAATGGATTTAATCAACATCGGAACTTCAACTATGTCAGCAAGTTTATGATATGCATCTATGTTTATTTTTGGATGATACTTTCGAATCAAACTACTAGCACCTAAAAGTGTTTCTTTGTCCATACCTTCAACATCAATTTTCAGAAATGTAATAGGTTCTTTAATATCATCATCTAGTTTTACAACTGTTACTTTTTCTTCAGACAAAGCTCCATTTGAATCAGATACTAATTTATTGCCAGAAAATACTTGATTGGTATTTAAAATATTCATTTCTGTATTTGTGTCACCAGTACCTTTATGTTTAATAACAATATTATGATACAGAGCAAGGTTCTTTTTAGAAAGCTCAATATGTATTGATGCAATATCATATGTATAGATTCTTTTGTAGTTGCTGTTCACTGTACGAATGAATTGAAGTACTGTATCACCTAAATATGCTCCACAATCTACAAAGACCTCATCATCATAAAATGAAAAGATTGAAGTATCAACAACATCACAATAGTTTAATGCAATTCTTTTCCAGTCTGTATAATCCCATGTCAACCAATATTTAATAAGAGCATTTAAACTTAGTCTTGACAAAGAATCTGCTAAGTTTTCATATAACCATTCTAACTCATTTACGTTTTCTTTTAATGTTTTCATACGATTTGGTATTAATGAATTATTAGCTCCATTTATTCCATCTAGCCAATTATTTTCCATATACCAACCTTGAGATTCTGCAGTAATTAATCTGTAATAAGCTGCATTGTTTGTGCTAAGATTCAACAAATTATTATATACATCGGAAACCAATGATCTAATTGAATTATTTTTTATATAGTAAATTAAGTCGATAAACTCTCTATCGCATCCAAAAGTGCCATCACGGAAATTTTCGCTTATTTTCGATGAATTTCCAGCAGCTGAAATAGTAGCATCTAGTAGTTTTGAAATTGATTTTTTGATGTATATAAAATCGTTTTGATCTATATCATAACCTTTTTGTAATCTATTAATATAAGTAAAGAGAACATTATTAATTGGTAGTTCTAGTGCTAACAACCCTTCATAAAAGTCATTCCAGTTCTCAATCGTGATATCAATTCCTTCTTCATGTGCCGATAAAATTTCTTCCATTGTCATAATTAATTTCAATTTATAGATATATATTTCATGCATTACAACTTCTCTCTTTCAATATAATAAGTAATAAAAAGGTAATAAAATAGCAATTTAAACTATAAAATTGCTTGTGGTAGAAAAGAATGAGTGGCACTTTTAATATCCTCTTTAATTTTTGTTGTTGATATTTCTGGTGTTCGAGGTAGATATATAACCTCACATAAATCAGATAAAAAATCGAATCTATTCAACCAATCATCGCCCATTACAAAAATATCACATAAATATAATTGTATATCATCTCTCTTTTGTTCCCAACGTTCTTCAGGGATAACTAAATCCACATATCTCAACGACTCTAATAAAAGCTTGCGTTCATCATAACTAAAATATGTAATTTTATTCTTTTCCTCTGTATTAAATTTATCTGTTGAAAGTGCAACTATTAAATAATCTCCTAATTGTCTTGCACGTTGTAATAGTTTTATATGTCCATAATGAAGCAAATCGAATGTTCCATATGTTATTACTCTCTTCACATTAAATCCTCCACAATAAATTAGTATAAATATCCTACGAGATAATGTTATTTTTTATATATTTTAAAATTGCTGTTCCACATTGGCCTTCTAAATTGCTTAATAATTGGTTTCTATACTCATTACGCTTACTAGATAATGGATCATTACCTCTTTTAATGTCATATATAAATTTTTCAATAGGTATGTGGTACATAAATTTTTCAAATGAATCACCTTGCTTCAAAAAAGAGTCGAGTCCGCAAGATGGAATAGCTGAATGGAGCACCAAATCGTCATTGGAATTATGAGTTTCATTTAATATTTTTTGGTAATTTTCATCATAATAATTCATAATATCTTTTTGATGCTCTCGCGGATCAATTCCAACTAAAAATACTGGCTTGTTTAAACATATTGATTCACTTATTATAGAACTATTCTCTGATATTATTGCATTTGCGTACATTATTGCAGAAATCACACTTGGTGTTTTATCAATTATTATACGATTACATTGATTCGTAGCATTCATACATTCATCAAAGAGTTCCTTTTTATCGCCATATAATGCTTCTATCATCAAAAATGTTTGAGGATGTGGACGCCATATAAGAGCTAGTTCTTCGTCATTAACAATAATATTAAATAAATGCTTAATCCAACTTGTTGTAGAAGCTGTTTCATTAAACCATATAGATTCATAAAATGATGTATAGTGTGTATTTAACATAAATGTATGTTTGCCATTAATCGCATTCTCCCATTCATCATATCTTGGCCAATCACCACTCTTATAGTATTTCCATAAAAAATCTGATTTTGGATTACCTAATGTAATCATTTTGTCACCATTTAACGATGATTGTGCAAAAGTCCGTGTAAATGATTCCCCTTGTGATATTATTATGTCCGCACTTGTGTGCCCTGGCAATCCACCCCATATATCAATGTTTTGTTGTTCCCTTTCTTTTTCAACATACTCATGCCTATACAAAGTGTATGGAATATAGACTAGTAGACTAGTAAAGGGCTTAATATTAGACGAATAAAACTTCGGGTAATTTACTCCATCATATGGCTGGTTTATGAAAACAATGTCAGGCAAATCAACTTCAAAGTCATAATCATTATAGTGTGTGTTTCTAATACCCTTTGGCGATAAGTAATCGTTATATATATGTTCAACCCCTGTTGGGGTATTCCTTCGAATTGGGATAATAACAATTTCTGTTACGAACATAGGGTCAGATGAAAATGCTTCGTAAACACTTTCTAGACTATCCCATGTATTTTCATAATATGGGAGAAATACGACTTTATATTGAATTGGAACTTCAGATATTTTTTCACAAAACACTTGATAATCAATGAAAATGAGTTCCTGTTCTATGGCAATTAACGATGACTTTATGTTGTCAGATAATATAACAAACTCTTCATTTTCGTTAATTAACTGCATTGTTATAGAATCTAAAAAAAAGCATATATCTTCGAACATATTTTCAGATGGTGATTCAATATAGTACTCTAGCGCTTCATCTAGTGTATCTAACATTGTTATTATTTGCGATTTAATTTTATTTAACATAAGCACACCTGACAGACTATATTATTAGATATTAATTCATGAGTATTATCGTCATGTTTTCACATAAACTTTAAATATTTAAAATTTAATTTTACCTTAACAGCATAGAATATGCTTAGAAATAATTCTTTTTTAATGGAAAAATAGCATTAAGCAGCTGTTACAAAACAGCTGCTAATGAAGCTTTTAACTAGGAGTTTGGGGTGTATCCGCTGAAAATGTATCGGTATATGAAGGATTATTATCCTTTGGTGGTTGGGGAATAGAAATAGAGCAAAAATATTCTCCCCCAGTTAGGACTTGTTAGGGTTCTTACTGGGGGATTGTTTTTATTCGTAATGTGTCCACATTCGTAATATTCTGACGATGCCATCAAATAACTCGTTATTTTCGTTACGCAACAATTCATGGTTTGGTAATATCTCGTATACAAATCGGTGCTAACGATTTATGCGACGCGAATAAAACCAATTGAGATTACCTGTAAGCTTTTCATATGGTAGTTGGTATGGGTTTATTTGTACAATGCGTGTCAGTTCTTTAGCTCTATTTAGCAAGCCTGCTTGTGATAGTTTTTCGATATCTTTTACTGCTTGCTTTGAAAGTACCGTCTTATACATCGGTCCATATATCGGAGACTGCTGTACTGTCTTCCATTTTTTCTGAAGCAGCTGATTGTATCGATTCTACCATGCTTGGTATGTCATTAAGATAATCCGTATCGTTTTCATATATACCAAGCATAAATTTTTGGTACTCAATAAACTCTTGAACTTTTTCCACTGCCTTTTCTGGTAATGTGTCAATTTGTAATTTTACGTAGTCTCGTATGCTCACTTTGCTGTTCCTCTCATTCATATATACATATTTATAAGAATAACATAATATTAGTATATTTGCTATTCTTTTTTAATCAACTCAAATTCATTGAAGATTGCAAGTTTAATTGCCCAAGTTTTTCCAGTAGACTTTTTGCAGCAAATTCTTTGCATAGATTGGCTTTCTTGCCCTTGTTTACCGTTCCATGCAGATGCTGTGTTGCGTCAAGGGCGCA
>Ga0099364_10000203_pt1 | contig 99221 bp, 99 predicted proteins | sample TergutTh196P3_FD_73070 | JGI IMG/M metagenome (GOLD analysis project Ga0099364, IMG submission 73070) | Microcerotermes parvus P3 segment gut microbial communities from Pointe-Noire, Republic of the Congo - Th196 P3 | ecosystem: Host-associated > Arthropoda: Insects > Digestive system > Gut ...
TAGACATAGACATAATAGACATATCAGAATTAAACGACAACGAAGAAGAGCAGTGAGTTTAAAATAGAGCGGCGGTTTTTCGCCGCCGTTCTGTTTTGTTTTAGAAAGACATTCCAGCAAAAACATCACCCCTACCTCCCTCGAAATCACAAAGAAAACTGCAAAAATTGTTATTAAATTTTAAGGAGTTGCTCTTATGAGAAACAAATTTTTTTCTTTAATTTTAGTGATGACGGTTTTTCTATCGGGGTGTTATGAAAACAACCATTCGTTAAACAATGATTCTACAGAACAGGAAAATCTTAATGAAGTTTCAGTAGATGAAGAGAAAGAAGAAATTAATGATAGCGAACCAACAGAAAACGAAATAAGGCTTAACTCAACGCATTTATCTCTTGTTTCGCCGGAAGAGACATCGGCTGTAGTTGAGGAGCTGCTAAGTGTCGTTCGCGATATTAACGCCATGTTCTCTGTTTATGACAACAACAAGGGAAAAGCGGAAATAGGCTTTTTCAGCTTATATTTCTTGATTTTTTATAATCCCTATTACAACAGCGCACATGAAAAAGTAGTCATCGATGAGGAAATACGACAAAAATACACTTACGATATTTTAATTGGGGTTGAACGTTTTTACGACTGTTATAATTATTTCATCTCACAAAACGCGCTGAATATTTATCCGAATTTTGAGACTTTACTCATTGAAGACGGAACAATAGTTGCACATAGTTCTTTTGGGGTATCGCACAGTACCCCCAATATGGTCTTGTTGAGTCAATCGGTAGAAAACGAGAAAGCAGACCTTCATTTTAAAATCATTTATAAGGATTATGATAATTTGATTTATGATAATGACGAGTTTCCTAAAAAGATAATCGGACGAGTTGAAAACGGAGAATATATATTGTATTCAAATGATTTTAATTCGTTATCGACACAAAAATATACTTTTGTTTTTGAAGATGACAGATGGAAATTGTATTCTATTGAAGCGAACAATGCCGCCACACTGCCTGATTTATCGCTAAGAGAAGCCGGTGGTCTTCCGTGGTTTTTGACTTATACTTACGTCCCTTTTCCCGTAACCTACTATCCATCTGCAAAATTAACTGAAAAGATTGAGCCAAGCGAGTATAACGATTGGCAAGAAAACACCGGATTCGCTCAACAAATGTATACAAATAGCAATCCTGAATTAATAATAACAAGATTAACAGATAGTCTAACTTTTTACTCTTTTTTACTTGAATTTGGGGATAGATTTACAAATGAGGAAATAATAGATGCTTTCAAAAATCGCACCGACCATATGGATTTTAACTTAGACTTTCCATACGAAATAACCGATGAACAAATGGAAGCTGTTCTTTCGATGGACGAGGAAAGAATATTAGCGGCTTTTATCAGCGATTTTTCGATACAAAAAGGTGTGCATTACTACACGCCCGAATGGTTGTATTATCACACTGCTGAGGATTACAAAAACGCCGAATTCACTCCGGAGGAAGTTTTGCGAGCTTTAAACAAGTGTAGAGAAATGGTGGGGGTGAGCCTACGCCATACGTTTATTGATGTGGTCGAGTATAACTTATATCAATTTGCGCAGATGATAGGCTCAGATTTGACAATCACAGATATATGCGGCTATGAGCGGGATATGTCTATGCCGTTGCCACTCGGAAAAACAACAGAAGAAACATATCGCGGACAATTATATTTCAAAGGCGGTCCACATGAGCAAATAGAAAAAAACATTGAGGAATTATCGCCCTTTGATTTGAGTATCTTAAAGAACGGGAATAAATATACCTTTGCGTGGGTTTATCACAACAAACCCTCTGCTTACGCGCAAGCAGGAATCATGCCAGAAGAGTTGATTGAAATGTTGCCGCGATATGAAGCTTTGGGGATTTTAACAGATGAAGCGTGGGCGGCGTTGGAAAGTAAGATTTTTGAGTATGCGGCTGATGGCAGTTGACAGTGTAAGCACACAAAACAAAGTGCAACGAACCATTAACGAAGAACGAAAATTAATTTAACCCTCAAAGAGCGAGGGCGTGGGGCGCGACTATTTCAACGAGAACGTTGCCCCACCCCCACTTCTTTTTCACGAACAGTAACCGAAAACTCAAATCGATAAGAAAGGCACGGGGGCAACTAATGAAAAATAGAGCTGTTTTATGCTTTGTGTTTTGTGTTTTTTTTACATCTTGTTTTACAAATAATCCTAATAGCCGCGCAACTCAAACACAATTTGAACATAATCATATTTTTAATGAGGAATTTGAATATAATCATACTTTTAATCAGGAAGAGGTTTTTTTTAGCCCTTTTGGCTATCGCGATTATGTTCCGGGTAGCTTGACAATGTATTTTGGTGCATTTGAACTGCCTTTTGATTATATTTCGATAAAATTAATTGACTTAGTTGGTTATGACAAATACAATGAATGGAGTGAAAATCTAACACAGCTTTCGCGTTCTGACAAGCTGTATATTGAGTTTTACGAACGCACATCTTTGCATGAAACGGTGAATTTATATTCATTTGTACATCATTTTAATATTCCAAAAGAAGAATTCATTAAAGTTCTTGATAGGGTTAATGCCGATGAAACAGAATTTTATAACTATTTTTATTATACAAAATATTTCCATATGGAAGGCGACTTATCTTTAAATAAAAAATATGAGTTGTCAGATAAAAAAATCTATAACTTTGATAAAAAAATTGTAGAATACATTTATAATATGAATGAGAATCTTATTTTGGGAGAATTTACAAGAGTAGATGTATTCGTTAAGGAGGAGAACTTTTATTCCCCGATTTGGTTTTATTACGCAAACGCAGATGAGTATATAGAAAAAACTATTCCTATAACGGCGATAGTGAAGGCATATACATATTTTCAGGAACTCCATTATTTTGACCCTTGGGGATTTAATTTTATGGAATACAAAATCCATGAATATTCAAATGCAACAAACAAAGTGCTTGATTATACAGATTTATTTGGCTATGACCCCGATTTTTCCATGCCGCTGCCATACAAAGGATATCCTTTTGAATATGCTGACTCTCATTATGCTTTTTATGGTCTTAATAATATCGCTCAAACGCAGAATTTTTATGTAATCAAAGACGAACATATGTATTTACCATTTTGGTTTTATTACAACAAACCCGAAGCCTACCGCGAAGCAGGAATCACGCCGGAAGAGTTGCTTGAAATGTTGCCGAAATATCGGGCGTTAGGTATTTTGCGCGATGAAGCTATGACGGCGTTGGAGAATAAGGTTTTTGTTTATGCAACAGATGTTGAAAGTGGAGAGTGAGAGTTTAAAATAAAACGCCTATCTCCCCAACCCCACCCTCACCCATTCTCGCAAGACATTCCAAAAAAACAACCCAATCCCGCCGACTGTAACAAACAAACTCGCACCCCGTAATTTTTATTGGCTTTAGTTTTAACATCTTGACAGCCTTAAATGTATATGGTATAATTAATTGCAATTAAAAAAAGGGGAAAGTCTAAAATGATTATAGTATGTAAACCCTCGGCTCCCGAGGAAAAAATTGATGCCTTGACTGCAGAGCTTAACAAGCAAGGCTACGAAACCCATGTCAGCAAAGGCAAAATGTCAACCATAATAGGGTTAATCGGCGATGTTTTAAAGGTGAACAAAGAAAGCCTTGAAGCTATGGATATTGTCGAGATGGTTCAGCGGGTGAGCGAGCCTTATAAGTTGGCGAGCAACAAATTCCGCAATGTGCCGACGGTGATTGACGTTTGCGGAAATAAAATCGGCGGCGAAAATTTTGCAGTGATTGCAGGGCCTTGCTCGGTTGAGAGCGAGGAACAGGTGGTTGATTGCGCGAAGGCAATCAAAAAAGCCGGCGGCACGTTCTTTCGCGGTGGGGCTTTTAAGCCGCGTTCATCGCCTTATGTGTTTAGAGGGCTGAAAGAAAAAGGGATTGAGCTTTTGCTTCTTGCGAAAAAAGAAACCGGGCTTCCCATTGTGTCTGAGATTATGAGCGTTGAACATCTTGACTATTTTAACGATATTGATATAATTCAGGTTGGCGCGCGCAATATGCAAAACTTTGAGCTTTTATCAGAGTTAGGGCAACATACCAAGCAGCCTATACTTTTAAAGCGCGGTCTTGCCAACACGATTGAAGAATGGCTGATGAGCGCGGAATACATCATGTCGGGCGGCAACCCAAACGTCATTCTCTGTGAACGCGGAATAAGAACCTTCGAGACAGCAACAAGAAACACGTTGGATATTTCCGCTGTCCCGGTATTAGCGGCGGCGACACATCTTCCGATTGTGGTTGACCCGAGCCATGCCACAGGAAAGGCTTCGCTCATTCGCCCACTTGCCAAAGCAAGCATAGCCGCAGGCTGTGACGGGCTTATGTTAGAGGTTCACCCCGCACCCGAAAAGGCGTTGTGTGACGGCGCGCAGTCGATTACACCCACCCACTTTGCAGAGATTATGAAAGATGTTAAAACGCTCTGTGATATAGAAAATAAAAAATTATGAGAGAAGTTAAGATTCTTGTGGTTGGAATGGGTCTCATCGGCGGTTCAGTTTGCAAGGGACTTAAAAAGTATACAGACTATAAGGTTGGTGGCTATGACTCAAATGGAAGTATTGTCAAGAGCGCGTTTGAAACAGGGGTAATCGACATTCCCGTAAAAAACAAAAAAGAATTTCATGATTATAACGTTGTAATTATAGCCATAAATCCTTTGCATATGAGTGATTTTCTTGAAAGTTGTGTTGAAAATTTTTCACAAAACGCCATAATCGCCGATGTGTGCGGAGTTAAAGGTGAACTGCCGGCGCGTTTAACCGCTTTGTGCGCCGAACACGGGCTTCGCTATGTTTCTACCCACCCCATGGCGGGAAGAGAACGCCCGGGCTTTGAAAACTCGTTTGCCGATTTGTTTTTAAACGCCAACTTTATTGTTACGCCGATTGCTGGCTCTGACTTAAACGCAATTGAAACAATTGAAGGCATAGCGCGCGAAATCGGGTTTAACAATTTTAGCCGCGTTTCTCCTGAAGAACATGATTCGATTATCGCCTACACCTCACAGTTAGCTCACGTGATTTCAAGCGCGTACGTAAAAAGCCCGACAATAGCGCGCGACAAGGGCTTTACAGGCGGCAGCTTTCAAGACATGAGCCGCATTGCCACCATGAACGAGGATATGTGGACTGCATTGTTTTTACTTAACAGAGAAAAATTAGTTGAAGAAACCGACATATTAATCGAAAACCTGCTCAAATATAAAATTGCCATTGCGCAAGGCGATGAGGAAGAGCTAAAGCGACTTATACGCGAGTCGCGGCTTTTGAAAGAGAAAAATTTGAGCGACAATCGGTTTTTGACAAGATTTGACGGATAGTATTTTATTTACAGGAGGCAACCCATGTTACAAGCCGCATATGTTTTTCCACACCCACCTATTATAATCCCGGAGGTCGGCAAAGGTAGGGAGTCAGAAATTCAAAGCACTATCAATGCTTTTCACGAGTGTGCAGAAAAAATCGCACAACTTCAACCTGAAACAATCGTACTAATAACACCGCATAACGTAAACTTTGCGGACTATTTTCACATTTCGCCGGGTGAGTCTGCCACGGGCGATTTAGGCAGATTTGATGCGGCTAACGTTAGCATCACCGCAAATTACGACACTCAACTTGTCGCAGAAATAGTGGGTAGCTGTGCTAAGTCGGAAATCCCGGCAGGGACACTCGGCGAGAGGGTTTCAGACCTCGACCACGGGACAATCGTCCCACTTTATTTCGTGAATAAGCATTACAAAAACTACAACTTAGTGAGAATAGGGCTTTCGGGGCTTTCTAACGCTGAACATTACAAATTCGGAGAGGTTATACGGCAGTCGTCAGAGCGGCTCAACCGCAAAACCGTGCTGATTGCAAGCGGAGATTTGTCGCACATTTTGCCTGAACCGGCAGGGGTTAAGTTGGACACGGAAATCACAGGAGCGTTGGCAAACGGCGACTTTGAGCGACTCTTGCGAATTCCACCCGAACTCAGCGAAAGAGGGGCAGAATGTGGTCTGCGTTCCTGCATAATAATGGCAGGTGCTTTGAGCGGACTTCCCGTGAAAGCGAAACTGCTGTCATATGAAGGGACTTTCGGGGTTGGCTACGCTGTCGCTGAATTAATTTGTGCAGAAAGGGGATGCTAAAGTTTGAAAATAAATCCTCGTAAATATGGGAAAGCATACTTTCAAAGCGCATTTGTGCAGAAGGGGGATGTCTAAAAAGATGAATGAGTATGTAAAATTAGCGAAATATTCTATTGAACATTTTGTCAAAACAGGTGACATTGCAGATTTACCCACCGACACATCTGCTGAACTTCTTGACAAAAAAGCAGGCGTTTTTGTCTGCATAAAAATTCACGGGCAATTGCGAGGTTGCATCGGGACAATCTCGCCGGTTACAGAAAATATTGCGCATGAAATTTTGCGAAATGCAGTTTCTGCCGCATCGCAAGACCCACGTTTCCCACCCGTGAAAGCCCACGAATTAGACAAACTTGTCTATACCGTGGACGTGCTTGCAACTGCCGAAAAAATCGCCGATAAATCGCAACTTGATGTCAAGCGGTACGGTGTAATCGTCACAAGCGGCTATAAAAGGGGATTGCTACTGCCCAATCTTGACGGCGTTGATACTATTGAAGAACAGGTTGAAATAGCATGTCAAAAGGCAGGGATTCGCAACGGCGAAACCCTGCAGTTAGAGCGGTTCGAGGTCGTGCGGCATGAGTAAATGTAGAGTTTGCCCGCACGGCTGTGAGCTTGATTTGTCGCCGCAAGGCTTTTGCCGTGGGCGTAATAATTACGGCAAAGTGACGGCACTCGCCCTTGACCCGATTGAGAAAAAGCCGCTCAGACATTTTCACCCGGGGAGCATGATTTTATCAGTCGGCAGTTATGGTTGTAATATGCGGTGCGGATTTTGCCAAAACCATCATATTTCCATGAATTCTAATGCGGCAAGCAGTTATATCTCACCCGAAACTCTTGCCGATAAAGCCGCTGAACTCGTCGCACAGGGCAACATCGGTGTCGCCTACACCTATAACGAACCGTTAGTCGGTTTCGAGTATGTTTTCGATTGCGCAAAGATAGTCCACAACAAAAATTTGAAGAATGTCGTTGTCACAAACGGCTTAATTTGTCGTGAGCCTTTAGAGGAAATTTTGCCGTATATTGATGCGTTCAACATTGATTTGAAGGGGTTCACAAATAAATATTATAAGCGGCTGAAAGGCGATTTGCAGACCGTGAAAAACACAATCGAAATTGCAAGCCGTAACAGTCACGTTGAAGTAACCACGCTTGTTGTTCCGAACGAGAACGATTCTGTTGAAGAAATAACGGCGATTGCAAAGTGGCTCTCTTGCGTGTCGCCTGACATTCCGTGGCATATTTCAAGGTATTTCCCCAATTATGAATACGCAACACCTGCATCAAGCATAGAGCAAATTCGCGAATTTGCACAAATCGGGCGGCGATATTTAAAACACGTGTACATGGGAAATTGTTAAGTTTTCACTTTATAAAACGATTTTTTTCCTTTTTTGACAATCAGCTCTTTTTTTACCTCTACGCTGTGTTTGACATCGGTGATTTTTATGTCGTCTATTGTGACACCGCCTTGCTCGATAGCCGTTCTTGCTTCTCTGCCGGATTTACACTGCCCTGTTTTAACTAAGATATCAATTACGCCGATTTTGCCGTCAACTAAATCATCGGCCGACAGAACGAGAGTTGGCATATTCGCATCTGACATTCCACCCATGAAAATGCTTCTTGCAGCTTGTTTTGCTTTTTCTGCTTCTTGTTCGCCGTGGACTGTCTTGGTTACCTCGAAAGCAAGCCGCTCTTTTACATCGTTGAGTGCCGCTCCCGATGCGGTTTTTTCTAACTCTTCAATCTCCTCAATCGGGACAAAGGTGAGCATTTTTAAACGCTTTATTACCTCGCTGTCGTCTGTATTCCTGAAACTTTGATAAAAGTCATAGGGCGATGTTTTGTCGGGGTCAATCCAAAGCGCGCCTTGTTGGGTTTTGCCCATTTTTTTTCCGCCTTTTGCGGCGAGAAGGGTGAAGGTCATGGCAAAGGCTTCTCCTTTATCACAACGGCGGATTAAATCCGCGCCCGACAGAATGTTAGACCACTGGTCATCGCCGCCAAGCTGAAGTTTTACGCCTTCGGTTCGATAAAGGTGCAGAAAATCATAGCTTTGCAAAAGCATATAGTTAAACTCAAAGAAGCTCAACCCTTTCTCGTATCTCGACTTGAAGCACTCGGCAGACAGCATTTTGTTAACCGAGAAGTGAACTCCTATTTCGCGCATAAAATCAAGATAATTAAGCGGTCGCAACCAGTCGCCGTTTCTCACAATTCGCGCTTTTTCATCAGAAAAGTCTAAATATTTTTCCATTTGAACGCGAAAACGCTCGGCATTATATTCAATCTGTTCGGGGGTGAGCATTTGGCGCATGTCTGTGCGCCCTGACGGGTCGCCGATTAGGGTAGTTCCCGTGCCGAGAAGGGCATAAGGAATATGCCCCGCGTTTTGCATATGTTTCATCACAACGAACTGCAAAAAATGCCCGATATGAAGCGAGTCGGCAGTGGCATCAAACCCGATGTAAAACCTTATTTTTTCTTTATTGAGTAATGTCTCAATCTCTTTCTCGTGACTCATCTGGGCGATAAGCCCGCGGCGTTTAAGCTCTTCAAAAAGCGTCATAAAATTTATTTACCTTTCTTCTCCTTAAAAAAGCCTCCGTGGACTTAAACCCCGGTGGCTTTTTTACGATAGGGTGGGTGGGTCTGCCCGGCGAGGTCCTCGCCTGCCCACCGGGGTACCCGGCTGCGCCAACAGGGACTTGAACCCCGGACCGACCGGTTATGAGCCGGTAGCTCTAACCAACTGAGCTATTGGCGCGCATTGCCTATGTAATAATAACATAAAAATCATTGGCTGTCAAGAGTTTTTTCAACTTTTTTCATTTTTTGAAAGTTTTAGCAACGGCAATAGTAAAACCACAGTGAAAGTTGACGAGTTAAATCGCCAACTTTCGCCATGATGTTAAAACGATTACCCATCAACCGTCAACACAGTTCTCGTATTTGTTTCAATCACGGTTGCATTTTCGAGGGCTTTATTCTCAAGCACTTCAACTTTTTCGCTCTCGCGCTTGAACGGTGTGATGTTGGTTTTTACTAATGTATTGTCAAGTACGGTGGCTATATTTTCGGCTACAATAAATTTAACGTTTTCTTTTACAACTTCTTCGAGTTCCTCTATTTCGGGTTCGTTTTCTTTGGGTATGATTACGGTTTTAATCTTTGCTTTATATGCCGCCATTGATTTTTCTTTAAGGCCACCTATCGGCAAAACCTTGCCGTGAAGGGTAACCTCCCCTGTCATGGCGACATCGCGCCGCGTGGCGATTCCGGCTAACGCTGAAATTAATGCTGTAACCATAGCAATTCCTGCGGAAGGCCCGTTTTTCGGGACAGCTCCCTCGGGGGCATGGATATGTATATCCTTGCTTTTATAAAAATCGGGGTCAATGCCATATTTTGCGGCAAGTGTGCGAACAAGGCTGGTTGCGATTTTAGTTGACTCTACCATGACATCGCCTAATGAGCCTGTTACCTCGACTTCCCCCTTGCCCTCCATGAGTGCGACTTCAAGCGGCATTACAACACCGCCAACTGCCGTCCAGGCTAAGCCGTTGACAATTCCCACTTCATCCTGTTCGCTTATATACTCGGGATTGTATTTTTTCACGCCGAGATATTCCTTCAAATTTGAAGCGGTAACCGACACCTTTTTTTCACCGCTGACTAACTGTTTCGCCGCCTTGCGACAAATTTTGCCGATTCTTTGTTCAAGTTTACGTACACCCGCCTCGCGTGTATAATAGTCAATCACCGAATAAAGCGCGCCATCATTGATTTTCAGTTGTGAAGCTTTCTCGCCGTGTTTTTTGAGCTGTTTGGGAATTAAATGCTTTCGCGCAATATTAAACTTTTCTTCACGGGTATAACTGCCGAGTTCAATCACCTCCATGCGGTCAAGAAGCGCGGGAGGTATAGTATCGGTTGTGTTGGCTGTCGTGATAAACATTACACGGCTCAAGTCAAGGGGTATTTCAAGAAAATGGTCAACAAATGCGTTGTTTTGTTCTGAATCAAGCACTTCAAGCATAGCAGAACTCGGGTCGCCTTTGTGGTCGTTGCTCATTTTGTCAATTTCATCTAACAAGATTACGGGGTTCATGGATTTAGCTTGCTTAACCGCAACAGCAATTCTCCCCGGCATAGCCCCTATATATGTCTTGCGGTGACCGCGTATATCCGCTTCATCACGCACGCCGCCTAAAGAAATACGGGTATAGCCCTTCCCTAAAGCTTTTGCGACAGATTTACCGATAGAGGTTTTTCCCACCCCCGGGGGGCCGACAAGACAGATGATTTGCCCCTTGATGTCGGGCTTTAAAGCCCTTACGGCAATCAATTCTAAAATCCGTTCCTTCACTTTTTTAAGCCCGTAGTGGTCTTTATGAAGCTGACGTTCAGCTTTTGTGAGGTCGGTTTTATCTTTAGTATAGACATTCCACGGCATATCTAAAACCGTGTCAAGATAACCGTGAATAACCCCCGTTTCCGCCGAATGGGGGGACAATTTTAAGAGCCGCTCTGCCTCTTTAATCAGCTTTTCTTCAATGTCTTCGGCAAACCCGATTGACTCTATTTCTTCTATGTAATACATTACCTCTTCGTGAGGTTCATCGCTACCCAAAAGCTGTTTTGAAATCGCCCTCATCTGCTCTCTCATGTAATATTCGCGATTATTTTTTTCAATCGTTTCGCGAACCTCTCCGTGAATCTCTAATTCAAGTTGAAGAATGTCAATCTCGTTGTCAAGAATAGCAATGAGAGTCTCGATTTTTTTCTTTTTAGAACTAATTTCGAGTAATTTCTGCTTATCGGACACCTTTAAATATATATTAAAGACAATTAAGTCGAACATCTTGTCAAGACTTTTCTCAGCAATAATATTTTCGTAAAGTTCTGGCGGCATTTTTGGGGTATATTGGCTGTAATTTCTAAACGACTTAATCAACATTCTCGAGAGGGCGGTCTCCTCGCTTTGATTGATGACGGTTTTAGATAAGGGGATTGGAAGAACAGCACATTCTAAATAAGGCTCTGTCATTTCATACGACAACAGTTTTGCCTTTGAAAGGCCTTCCACCAAAACGCGGGTTGTATTGTCGGGCGTTTTTAAAATTTGCCTAACCTCCGCTATTACACCTATTTGGTAAATTTCTTCAAGTAACGGTTCGGGACTGCCTAAATCTTTTTGCGCCGACAGGAAAATCTTTCTGTTCCCGTTTGCCGCCGCTCTGAGCGCGGAAATGGATTTATCTCTCCCAACATCAAAGTGCAAAATCATATTAGGGAAAATAACCAAACCACGCATTGGCAACGCCGGCATTATTTCAACATTTTTAGGATAATTCATTATAACAAGAGTTCCTTTCATAAACGATTTATCTTATTATACAACATAATATGATAAATTTCAAGCGAATTCTCTAAATTCTAAAAATTACTAAGGTAGATTTTTGTGCAAAATGACGACCATTAATTAACTGCTTAGGGAATATTCTATGTATTTCCCATTCTCTTGAGCATTTCAGCAATCGCATCATCAGACATTTTATCAGACGAGCCGGTAGCGGCAGGTGGCGCAGGTGGTTCAGGTGGCGCAACGGGTTCAGCCGTTTGTGCCGCCGCAATCATAGCCGCTATAGCATCATCGGACATTTTATCAGATGACGGCGCAGGTGGCGCAGGTGGCGCAACGGGTTCAGTCGTTTGTGCCGCCGCAATCATGGCCGCTATATCATCATCAGACATTTTTGCACTACTATCAGCAGGGGTTTCCTTGTTTGCTGATTTAGCAAATATTTCATCTATCATTTCATCGGCAGGGTGCGCCGCAACTCCGGCGTATACAGGAGGTATGGCGGCATGTTGAGTTATCGGCGGAACTTCGGAAATTGTTTCTTCCGGTTCCGGCGTTTGAGCCGCCGCGAGCATAGCCGCAATCGCATCTTCAGACATTTTATCCGATGACGGCGCAGGTGGCGCAACGGGCTCCGGCGTTTGAGCCGCCGCAAGCATAGCCGCAATCGCGTCTTCAGACATTTTATCCGACGAGCTGTCGGTAGCAGCCGGCGCAACAGGCTCCGGCGTTTGAGCCGCCGCGAGCATAGCCGCAATCGCATCTTCAGACATCTTATCGCTACTCTCAATCGGCGAGATGTCGGTGGCAGATTTTTCTTCCGGCTCTGATGTATCTTCACCTATTACGTTAGCACGAAATTCTTCAGAAGACATAGGCTCACCGCTAACATTTTCGGCAACCTGCTCAAAATCAAAATTGCGTTGATTGATTATGCTGTCTAAATGCTCTATTTTATCCGGCGCGAGAGCATCGCGGGTAGTTTTACCCACGTTATCATAATAATTTTCGGATTCTTCTTCGCTTTGCTCTTCATTGGCGGCACTATCGGGAACATTAAAGCGCGAACTGTCAAAATATCTCTGATAGTCTTCAAGCGCGCTCTTATAACTAAGCTCTTGGTCTGAAAACCTAAACCAATATTTGTCCACCAAAAACATACCGTGAGTGACAGTGGCTATTATAAACGGATTGTATTCAGTTATGCCGAATCTCGCCATCTCAAGAGCAGTGAAAGGCGTTTTATCAGGGAAAACTCTGCTTGAAATAAGATAATATATATCATTCAATGAAAGTGCCCGCTTAGTGCTTGTCAGAATCTTTATATCGGTTTCAGGGTTAAAGCTGTAGTCTACAACTCCATCCTCGCTAATTCTGTATTGCGACAACAACGTATTGCCCCACCATAATTCAAACTCACAAGGAAGTTGAATATCAAAAGGCTCTGAGTTAATAACATTATACGAATTTGATTTGATTATTTTCATTTTTTTCAGGCGACCTCCTTTTCACACAAGCTATACTATATAGAGTATAACACAATCCAAAACAAAATGCAAGCAAAACTCAAAAAAAACGACAAACGAAATTCTCCTCGCTATTTCCTGACGGCATTTCTTATCAAAGCGAGCAAAGAAAATAAAATAAATGCAATTATATTGACTATTATTACACTTGAACCGATGGGGGTGTTAAGCAAAAACGAGACACAAACGCCCGTTAAAAAACCGACAATTGCAATAACCGCCGCCGAAATAGTCACTGTCTTGAATTTTTTAAATAACCGCATAGATGTAAGCGGCGGAAAAATAATAAGCCCCGAAATCAGCAAGGCCCCCATCATTCTCATTCCGAGAACGATGGTAATCGCCGTCAACAATGCAATCAGCATATTATACAGTCCAACCCTTATTCCGCCGGCTCTTGCGAACGTTTCATCAAAGGTTATGGCGAAAATTTTGTTGTAGAACAATATGAAGAGGGTTAAAACGACCACGCTTAACACAACGCTCAAGAATACATCATCGTCACTCATAGCAAGAATACTGCCGAACATGAAGTTATAAACATCGGTGTTTACCCCCACGCTCATTGAAATGACAGTCACCCCCAGCGAAAGCGAACCAATTGAAATAAGCGCGATTGCCGCATCACCCTTTATTTTACTGCTTTCACTTATCCTGAGCAATAAAAACGCCGCCGTAACCACAACCGGAATCGAAACGCTCAAAGGGGCCAAATTCATGGCGGTAGCTATAGCCAACGCCCCAAAACCGACATGTGACAATCCGTCCCCAATCATCGAATATCGTTTCAAAACAAGACTAACGCCCAACAAAGCCGCACAAAGCGACACCAACCCACCAACAACAACGGCACGAACCATAAACGGATAAGACAACATCTCCAAAACCGTCTCAAACATCGTAAACTTAGCCTTTCTTTTAAAATCCGTCGCCGCAAGGCGACTCAACAACTGTCAATTGTCAACTGTCAACTGTTCGTCAACTGACGTATGGGCAAACCCCACTATGAGGACAACTTCTCTCTAAAAACCTCTTGCCGACCTTTGTTTTTGTGTATTCTTGCGCGCTCTCGAAAAGAGTTTCGCGCCCACTTATATGCAAAATTTTCCCTGCATATTTTACCGCGTTATGAATGTCATGCGATACTATTATAACAGTCACTGCTGTTTCTCGATTAATTTCAGAAATCATCTCATATAAATCCGCGGCGGCATAAGGGTCAAGCCCTAAAGAAGGCTCGTCTAAAACAAGCAGTTTTCGGGCGGCGCACATTGCCCTTGCCAACAACACTCTTTGTTGTTGACCGCCCGAAAGTTCGCGGAAGCAACTTCCTGCTAAATCAGATATGTTAAGGCGTTCCATGTTTTCGCGTGCCTCTCTTTTGTCTTGTTTGCTGTAAAACGGTAAAAAACCTTGGCGACTTAAAAATCCGCTCAGCACAACCTCATATGCCCCGGCAGGAAAGTCTTTTTGCACGGCACTCTGTTGAGGGAGATAGCCTATTTCGCCCCTTTTTATTCCTTTTTCAACATTGATTTTACCGGCACTTGGTTGTTTAAGCCCCAGAATTCCCCTCACAAGCGTGCTCTTTCCACAGCCGTTTTCGCCGACTATGCAAAGATATTCCCCATATGAAATCTGAAAGCTTAATGACTCTACAACAACCTTTCCGCCATAAGCAAAAGTCGCGTTGTCGCAGGTTATTGCCGTTTGTTTTTCTCCCACTAATTCAACGCCTCCTTTAGCGTAATTAAATTCATCTGCATTAAATCAAGATAGCTGACATTGCTTTCTAATTCGTCTTTAGTTACGTTATGACAAGAGTGTAAGAGTGAGACTTTAGCTCCAGTTGCTTCGCTGATTGCCGTTGCCATTTTTTTGTCGGAAAGCTCGGCGTGAAATACGGCAGGTATATTTTTTTCGTTAACCTCGTCAATTAAAAACGCAACCATAGCGGCGGACGGCTCTGTCTGGGCAGAACATCCCGGAAACGCCGCAAAAAATTCCAACCCGTAATGCTGTGCAAAATAGCGAAACGGAAAGCGGTCACCGAAAACTATAACCTGTCGCGCGGCATTGTCAACAACATCTTGAAATTGAGTGTCTAAGTGAGTCAACTTTTCAAGATATTCAGCGGCATTTTTGCGGTATAAATCGGCGTTTTCAGGTTCAATGCGGCATATTTCTTCCGCAATAGCCGAGACAATCACTTTGGCGTTCTTCGGTGAGGTCCAAACGTGGGGGTCAAGCCCCATATACTTCCCGTCATAATGGTAATGCTCATAGTCGTCATCAAGTAAGTCAACGCACTCTAACAGTTCAATTGTCTTAACTTTATCATCGAACGAATTAAGCAAAACATCGACCCAATAATCAGAATCGCCTCCTATATAAATAAAAAGTTCACTGTTTTGGATTGTCAATATATCCTTAGGAGAGGGTTCATACGAATGAACTTCCGTCGCAGGCGGCAACAGCATCGAGACTTCTATTTGAGTGCTGTCGCCAACAATTTCACGAACAAAATCAAACGGCGCGAAAATGGTGGTAATAACCTTGATTTTACCACTATGAACACTATTAGCCATAGCCGTCTCATTAGCACAACCAAACAAAAAAACAACCACAAAAACAAACACCCAAAACTTTTTCATTAAAACATCCTTCCACACGTAAAATCCGTCGCCAACGGCGACTCCATAATTGTCAATTGTCCATTGTCAATTGTCAATTGTTCGTCAATTGTCAACTGTCACCACGGTAACCCCCGAATCACCTTCGCCATATTCCCCTAATCTGAATTTGGCTATTCGTTTATGCCCTTTCAGATATTTATGCACGGCGGCCCTTAACACGCCCGTTCCTTTTCCATGTATGATTGTAACTGTTTGAAAGCCTGAAATTATGCTGTTATCGATAAATTTATCAGTCTGTATAATCGCCTCGTCGGCGGTCATGCCCCTTACGTCAAGCTCAAGCTGTGAGCTTTTCGCCCCGGTGGTTATGAAATTGTCTGTTTTTATAAATGCTTTGATTGACGGGCTTTTTTCCGGCTCTTCTAAAACCAACTCTAAATTTTTGATGTTGGTTTTAGTTTTCATGATTCCCACTTGAACTAAACAGTTACCCTTGTTGTCCGGCTCTTTTATGACGGTTCCCTTTTTGTTTATGTCAACTAAAATAACCGTGTCATAAAGTTTTATTGGGCGCGGCGGTTTATAGTCTCGCTTATTCTCTTTCTTATAGGCTATTTCATATATTTCATCTAAGCCCTTTTCAACTTTAGAGTCAATTCTTCTCACCTTTTCAGAAAAATCGGCTTTATCTTTTTGGGCTTTAAGCTCTTCTAATTCGGCGATTAATTTTTCGGCAGTGAACTGTGCTTGATTTATTATTGCCTGTGAACGATTGCGGACATTTTGAAGCTCTCTGTCTTTATTCTTTTCGGCTTCGTCATGAAGTTTTTGCAGTTTTAGGCGCAACTTCTCTGATTTTTGCTTTTCTGAAGCGGCTTCTTCTTTTAAGCGTTCTAATTCTCTGCCGGTTGTTTGAAGTTCTTCAATCACATTTTCAAAGCGTTGATTTTCCCCGGTTATTCTTTCTTTCGCTTTAGCGATTATTTCATCGGGCAAGCCTAAACGCTGTGCTATTTCAAAAGCATTTGATTTACCCGGGGCACCCACTATAAGTTTATATGTGGGCTTTAACGTATTAACGTCAAACTCACAAGCGGCGTTTTCAACTCCTTCAGTTTCAATCGCATACAATTTTAATTCTTGGTAATGTGTAGTCGCGAGCATAATGGCGTTTTTGCTCTTGATTTTCTCGATAATGGCAACTGCCAACGCCGCGCCTTCAACGGGGTCAGTCCCCGAACCTAACTCGTCCAACAGAATCAGCGATTTTTCATCAGCCGCCGCGATAATCCCTATAATATTATTCATATGTGAAGAGAAGGTGGAAAGGCTTTGCTCTATGCTTTGTTCGTCCCCCAAATCGGCAAGCACTTTAGTGAAAACGCCCATTCTGCTACCACTGTCAGCCGGAAGCATCAACCCACACTGCGCCATAAGCGTTAACAGTCCCGCCGTCTTAATGACCACTGTCTTTCCGCCGGTATTAGGCCCTGTCACCACCAACGCCTTATAACTCTCACCCAAATTAATACTCACCGGAACCGGCGGCGTATCGCCAAACGCTATCAAAGGATGTCGCGCTCTTTTAAAATCAATAAGAGAGTCGTCAACAATCACAGGGATTGTCCCTCTCATTTTCGCCCCCAAAGACGACTTAGCAAAGCACATCTCAAGCTGAATAACCGCTTCATACCCAAGACTCAAAAGCTCGGCAAATTCACCCACCATTGCCGACAGCTCTCTTATAATTCGCTCAATTTCATCCTGTTCTTTTGATTTTAATACTCTGATTTCGTTATTTGCTTCTACCACGCTCATAGGCTCTATAAAAAAGGTTGCCCCACTTGAAGATACGTCATGCACAAGCCCGGTAATCTCGCTTTTATATTCCGACTTAACCGGGACAACATATCTGCCATCACGCATGGTAACTAACGCTTCTTGAAGATATTTTTGCTTTTGAGAGCTTTTAGTCAGCTTTTCAAGCTCTTGACGGATTAAGAGCCCTTTTCTGTCTATGGCTCTTCTGATTCGCGCCAATTCGGGGCTTGCGTTGTCTGAAAGCTCGTTGTCAGTTCCAATGGCATTTGCAAGTGTGTCGGATAAAGTCTTGTTCACAATAAGCTGTTCAAAATATTCTCTCAAAGAGTCTTTATAATATTCGTCTTCTAACTGTTTAGCGTTTTGATTATACCACACCATTAAAGACGATATTTGTCGAAGAACCGCGAGAGTGTCGGACAATTCTCTCAACGAAAGAGCGGCACCGCTTTGCGAACGCTTTGATATTGTTTCAATGTTCACGATTTTTGAAAAACCCGGTGTCCCGTATCTTGCCGATAGAATGAAAGCATCGTCTGTTTTTTGAAGTGCTTGAATAACTTGAGCTTTATCATAAAACGGCTCTATTGACAACAATCTTTCGCGACAGTCTTCACTAACGGCAAAGCCTGACAATTTCAACAAGATTTTATCTAACTCTAACTTTTTTAAATCACTCATTTTCAGGCACTCCCTTAAAATAATCCAATGTTTTAAAATTTCTGTCAACATGTAAAAGCAGGTAGTTCTCTGAAATAACCGACAGCTCTTTTTGTTGATTTAGGCTGAATTTAAAGATTTTTTTAAGCTGTGAATATGTTATAAATCTTAATGTATAAAGCATGGTTTTGTCTAATAAAAACGCAGGTTTTGCATATAAATCGCGTTCAACATAACAGTCTTCACAATAAATATTGCCGCTTTCCGGGAGAAAATATTGGCTTTTTGTTTCGTAGACGGCGCAAACCTCACACGCCCTTAAATCGGGCATAAACCCCAACAGTGACGCTAACCTAAATTCAAACACGGCTTTAATTTGGAGTATTTGCGCGGTGGGTTTTTGCAGTTCATACAAAGCGATTAAAAATAAATTCAACACATTCTCTCCCGTGTTATAAACTCTAACATCTAAATGCTCAGGAGTAGTATGTTTGACAACCTCAGCGAAATATGCCGCAAGCGACAATGCCCGAATGTCGCGAGACAATCCATGAAAATTATATTTGGGAATTGTGCTGTTGATTGTTCGGCGTGCCTTTGAAATTTTAAGGCAAAACTCAGCATAAGAAAACAGTTGCGTGCTGCCTGCATTCTTCGAGTTGAGCTTTCTGACGGCATGGGCAAAAACCTCAATTACCCCATATTCGGCGGTTAATATGTCTAAATAACAATCAGCATCACCAACCGCTCTCGCGCCAATCACCAAGCCGTTAATCGTTATAAGCCTATTCACCCGAAAGCCCCAATTGCACAAGCATTGCCTCTTTATTTCGCCAGTCATCTTTGACTTTCACCCACAGCGACATGTTAACCTTACAGCCGAAATAGTCTTCTAACTCACAGCGCGCTAATGTTCCCGATTTTTTCAGTGCGCTGCCCTGCTTTCCGATGATTATGCCTTTATGTGAGGCTTTTTCGCAGATTATGACAAGGCTTAAATCAATGATTTTCTTTCCTTTATTGGTTTTGGAATGTCTCATGCTTTCTACTTCAACGGCTATACCATGCGGAATCTCCTCATGTAGAATGTGCAGCAGTTTTTCTCTCACAATCTCGCAAACACGAAACGCTTCTCCTTGGTCGGTAAGTACATCGCGAGGGAAGAAAAGGCTCTCTGCCTCGCTCGCGTATTTCTCGACTAACGGCAAAATTAACTCTAAGTTATCGCTATTCTTAACACTAAGCGGAATAATCTCATCAAACTCATAAAGCCCCTTATAATCATCAATTGCCTTTAAAATTGCAGTTTTATCTTTGAACAAGTCGGTCTTATTAAGCAGTAATATACACGGGCAACTAAGGCTTTGGGCAAGCTCACGCTCAACGGGTGAGACCTTTTTAGTCACGTCCGCCACAAATAAAGCAACGTCAACGCCCGAATTTTCAGCCCTAACCGATTTAACCATATGCTCAGACAGACGATTTCTCGCCCTGTGAAAACCGGGCGTATCAACAAAAACATATTGTGTCGGCGGCTCACCAAGTGTTATAATTCCTCTAATCCCTTTTCTTGTTGTTTGCGGCTTATCGCTCACGATTGCGATTTTTTCACCGACAAGCGAATTAAGGAGAGATGACTTTCCTGAATTGGCTCTGCCGGTTATTGAAATAAATACGTTTTTCAGCTTTTACACTTCCTTTCTTTTGCAGTAGACAATAAAGCCCATCAAGAGCGCGGTAATAACCCCCAAATAGACACATTCAAGCAAATCAAACTTTTCGGTTATGCTTATAAAAACATCTAAATCCCAAAAGAGGAAAAAGCCTGTCAAGACCGCGAATATTGCCGCCACCAAAACTGCCGCCGCCGCTGTATCTTTCGCCGTTTTTGCGTTGTCAGAAATTTCGCCCGACAAGTCCACTGCGTTTTCAATGGCGGTGTTCACCAACTCTAAGGCGATTACCACAGCGCAGGTCAAAACTAAGAGCGCGTACTCAAGTCTTGAAAAATTATAGAATCTCGAAAAATAAAACACCATAACCATCACCGAGATGTGAATCCTCAAGTTTCTCTCACTGACAAGCGCGGTTTTTAATCCTGACAGCGCGTATAAAAAACAACTCTTTTTCATTTAGTTCTGCCCTCTCTCTATACAGCAATAGACAATCCCAAAGCATCTAAAATCGCGCTTTGTTTACTTCTCATTTCTCTGTCACTTTCATCGTCAATGTGGTCGTAGCCTAACAGATGAAGCGTTGAATGGATTGTTAAAAACGCAAATTCGCGCACAAGGCTATGCCCATATTCGTGAGCTTGTTCTGCCGCTCTTTCAACGTTAATTGCAATATCCCCCAAATTATAGTAACCACCGACGAACCCTCCCATCGGAAAAGACAGCACGTCTGTTGAACTGTCGATTTTGCGAAACTCTTTATTGAGTCGCCTTATTCTTTCGTTGTCGGTTAAAAGCACAGATATTTCAACATTTTCAACAATATTTTCCACAATTAAGGTGTTTTTTATCCATTCTTTAAACATTTTTTTGTCAGGAATGTCATGTGCGCCCTTAAATTCGTTCAACAAAGATAATTTCACTTTATTCACAACTCACATGCTCCCTCTTTTTTTTGGTTTTAAGGGGCGCGACGAGTGTTTTTCATAGGCCTTTACAATATCCTGAACTAACTTATGGCGAACGACATCTTTTTCGGTAAAGCGGCAAAATGCAATATCATCAATTCCTTTTAAAACGTTGATTGCTTCAACCAACCCCGAACGCTTGTCCACAAGGTCGATTTGCGTTATATCCCCCGTAACCACCATTTTAGAGCCAAAGCCCAAACGGGTTAAAAACATCTTCATTTGTTCAGGCGTTGAGTTTTGAGCCTCATCGAGAATTATAAAACTTTCATCTAAAGTTCTGCCCCTCATATAAGCTAACGGCGCGACTTCAATCACACCTCTTTCTACGTTACGCTGAAAACTTTCCGCCCCCATCATATCAAAGAGCGCGTCATAAAGCGGGCGCAAATAAGGGTCAACTTTATGTTGCAAGTCGCCCGGTAAAAAGCCCAACTTTTCCCCTGCTTCCACCGCGGGGCGAGTAAGAATAATTCTTTGAATTTCTTTTGACTTAAACGCGCGCACTGCTAACGCTACCGCCAAATAGGTTTTACCGGTGCCGGCGGGCCCCACGCCGAAAATCACGGTATTCCCTCTTATGCTGTCAACGTATTTTTTTTGCCCGATGGTTTTGGGCTTTATTGGTTTTCCGCTAAAAGACACGCAAACACAATCCCCCGAGAGGCTTTCAATGTCGTCAGTGCTTTCTCCCCCCGTTATTTCAGATATAACATATCTTGTGTCTTGCGCCGTGACGGCTTTATTATTTTGCGCTATAGTTTCAAGCGTTTTTAAGACCTCTGCCGCCTGTTCGATTTTCAGCTCGTCACCCGTTATTTTGATTGAAGTGTCACGCGAGACAATGCTGACCGACAGCATTTTCGAGATGATATTCAAGTTAGAATCAAGCTCACCGAACACTGTGCTTATATTTTCGGGTTCTTTAAAGTTAATTACCTTTGATTGCATTTTCAAGTTCCTCTCTTTTCAGTGTCATATCAGTATAACACAAATTTAAAATAATTGCAAATAAAATTTGAACTTAATTTTCTCTCATAAATACCCCCCATAGTCGCTTGCTATTATGGCAATCTTTGGTATAATTTATTTTGGGAATGTGTTTGCGTTCTCTGCTTTACTTTAAGCGAACACCAAAAATTCTAATTAAGAAAGAAGGAAAAATTTTATGAACAACAAACTTAAAACCATACTGTTTAAATCACGCCGCGCCGTTCTCGCGCTGTTTATGACGTTTTGCATTGCGTTTGGCGGCTCATTTGAGCTTAATGTCGCCGCTAACGAGGGCGTTTCGGGTGAATTTTTACTCATAATGGGCGGCAACGGCTCTAACGGCGGTAACGGCGGCAAGGGCGGCAACGGCAGAGACGGTTTCAACGCGCCAACTAAAGGAGAAGACGGCGGAGACGGTGGACTCAGCGAAGGCTCTTCCGCGACGTTTCGTGTCAATAACGATGAACAATATATATCGCAAAACGGTGAGCTTGTCGGCGTAGAATTCCCTTTTGAATTTACTGATGTCAGCACCGCACCCGGCTGGAAAGACTCCGGTGTTCCGGGTGGAGAGCCTGTTGCTAATGACGGCGGTCGCGGCGGCAATGGTGGCAGCGGTAGCGAAGGCGGTGGGGGTTCAATTGATTTTAATGGCGATTTGTTTGTTGAAAAGCTTCAACTCTTTGGCGGCAGTGCGGCAAACATAGGTTCAGATGGTGAAAAGGGACAAGACGGCGACCAAGGAGTCGGCGGAGACGGAGGTTACGGCGGCAGTGGTGGAAAAGGCGGCACAGCATCAATAACAATAATAGGCAATTTAACCGCCGACAGCATACAATTGCTGGGTGGCGATTCCACTTATAGCGATTCGGAAGGTATAACAGTGGATGGCGGTTCTGCTAACCTTTGGATGTTGTGCAGTGACGAAGATTACAGTTGCGAGGATTTAGCTTGCTCTATCCTAAACTCTGCTGACATTATCTTAAAAGGTGGAGAAACAGGCAAAGGCGGCGGCGTTGAGTTAGGCGAGGGTGATGCGTATTTTGAAGCAGCCACTTTCTTTGCGGCGAAGGGCTATAAATTTAGAATGGTTGAGGGAATGACCACAGCTGACGTAGACATAGGATATATTTTCGACATAACCGGCGCGAACGACAGCGATGTCATTCTCAACGCAACGGGCAGGAATTTTATTGACAGATGGACTGATGATGAAGAGGGTTTACCCTTGTTTGCCAAATCCTCACAACCGAAACAACTTCAAATTGAACTGACAGGCACTGCCGAACTCTCTTTAGAACCCGGTGACAAAATAACACTGATTAATAACGCTTTTGTTTTAGAAAACGAATTTACTCCTATAATTACAAGCGATGGTTATTTTACATTTAAGATTGATTTTGACAAAAACGATAATTCTCTCGTTGCCGAGGTTATGGAAATTGCAAAATTCAACGTAACCTATAACGGCAACGGCAATACCGGCGGCAACGCCCCCATTGACTCCAACGAGTATTTTGAAGGAGAAAAGGCTCTTGTCTTAGGGCAAAACACACTTTCTAAAACTAATCACAGGTTCACCGGGTGGAACACCTCATCAAGCGGCGATGGCACTGCTTATTTGCCCGGAGCAGAGTTTGAAATCACTGACACTGATATTACTCTCTATGCGCAATGGGAAGAAGAAGTTCAGGAAATTGGCGATAATGGCGGTGGTGGTGGCGGTGGCTCAATGGCTTCATCAAACTCCTCGGTTCAAAGAACACCATCTCGAAGCGGAATTGGCTCAAGCCCCTCAAACACACCAAGCCCCTCGAGTAGCCCGTCTAACCCTACTAACCCCACTAATCCCACAAACCCTTCAAACCAAAGCGACACAAATAATAACGACAACACAAACGACACAGACCGAAATAACAACACAGACAATGAACCCGACAATCGTAACAACACAAACAACAACGGCGAAGACAAAAGGTTCGTTTTTGAGGGCGCGTATGAAGATTTGATTAACGTTTATTTGAATGATGAGCCTTTAGCAAACCAAATCATCAATGACGGCGCGAAATGGAGCCTGTTCTTAGGTGAAAACGACTATAGTCTAAGCAACAATTCTCGAATTGACATATTTAAAACAAGACCAATGGGTGAAGCCTTTGAGGGCAGTGTAGTCGTGGTTCTCTATCAAGATTTTCTCGCCAGTTTGTCCGGCGGCGTATATGTCGTTGAGGTGGAATTTAAAGACGGCTCAAGGGGCAGCATGGAATTTGAAATTGAAGGAGAACCGACAGAAGAACAAGACGAAAATCGAACAGAAGTTAACCCCAAAACCTCAGCATCAGTTCTACTCTCAGCCACCCTGCTATCCGCCACAGCAATGGCAGTCTTCAGGAAAAGAAAAAAATATTAAGAAAAAATATTAAAAAAGCCACCGCCCGACACTTTTGTGTTGGGCGATGGTTGGTTTTTGCAAGACATTCTAACCAAAAACACCACCAACAATGCATATACCACAGCTTTTTGAACACACTGCTATAAAAACATGAAGGGACTGAGTAAAGCGAAATGGAATTTTAACAACAGCTATAAAGAGCTTCCCGAAAAGTTTTATGCTGTAAATGCCCCTACCCCTGTGCGCGCGCCCAAAATAGTCGCCTTTAATGAAGAATTGGCGGAATGTCTCGGCGCGCCTAAAGACACGGGGGCTTTTTCGGGCAACACCATTCCAAAGGGGGCGGCGATGTTATCACAAGCCTATGCCGGACACCAGTTTGGGCATTTCACCATGTTAGGCGATGGGCGCGCCATTCTTATTGGAGAACAAGTCACTAAATTTAACTCGCCGGATATTCAGCTTAAAGGGGCAGGTAGAACGCCTTATTCTCGTGGTGGTGACGGAAGGGCTGCGTTGGGGCCTATGCTCAGGGAGTATATTATCAGCGATGCCATGCACGCACTTGGTATTCCGACAACGAGAAGTTTGGCGGTTGTCGAAACCGGTGAAACAATTATGCGTGAAAAAGAGTTGCCCGGGGCTATATTAACACGGGTTGCCGCCGACCACATTCGCGTGGGAACATTTGAGTTTGCAAGCCGTTTTGGCACTAAAGAAGATGTCGCTTGCTTAGCTGATTACACTTTAAAGCGACAGAGAATTCCGCTTGCTGCTGATGAAAACAAATACCTGCTGCTGTTGAGGGCGGCGGTAAACAAGCAAGCCTTTTTGCTTGCAAAATGGCAGTTAGTCGGCTTTGTTCACGGCGTTATGAATACCGACAATATGACAATCAGCGGCGAGACAATCGACTACGGCCCGTGCGCGTTCATGGACGAATATGAGCCGTCTGTTGTGTTCAGCTCGATTGACAAATACGCGCGTTATTCATATGAAAACCAACCTAAAATTGCTGTTTGGAATTTGTCGCGCTTCGCCGAAACTTTGTTGCCACTTTTGAGTGATGACGAAAATAGTGCCGTTGCAGCAGGGCAAAAAGAAATTGACAAGTTCGCCGAACTCTATCAAAATTTTTGGAATGTCGGCATGGGCGCGAAACTTGGTCTTTTTAATCGAAAACCCGAAGACGATTCGTTGTTCGCTGAATTGTTACGCTTAATGAGGGAGTCTAAAGCGGACTACACCAACACATTTCGTGCGTTAACGCTGTCGGAAAAAGAAGTGGCAGGTACGAAATTATTCAGTAGGCCCGAATTTCACAAATGGAACGAAAAATGGAGGACAAGACATTCCAACCAAACGAAAACAAAAAGCGAAATTGAAACACTCATGAAAAAACACAACCCTGCTGCCATTCCGCGAAACGAACGGGTAGAAGAGGTGCTGAGAGAGGCTCAAAAAGGCGACTATGAACCAATGAATAAGCTGTTGGCTGTCTTGAAAGAGCCTTACGGCTATACGCGCGCGCAGGAAGAATATTCCAAACCGCCGCAAAGCTCTTGCCGCTATCAAACGTTTTGCGGGACTTAATCTATATTGTGTATAAAAAGCACATAAAAACACTCAAAATTATAAAACAAATTGTTGACTTCTATCAAATTTTATGTTAAAATAAATGTATATTATGAGGGCATAAAGTTTTTTATGCCCTCGTGTAAATATGAAGTATATAAATAAATGAAAGGTTGGATAATATTATGGCTATAGGAATTATGCCAATGAACAGGAAAACCAGCTTAGGAATGAAGTTTTCAGTGATAGTGGGGTTGATTTTAACAGTATCTGTCGTCACCCTTATTATGATTTCAATTAATATGACCAACGAATTGGTTGCCGCTATGGAAAATGGCGTAGAAATTGAACAAATAATAGAAGACAAACAACAAATGTTTTCAACAATGATTATAGCGGCGATTGTGTTCGTAATCAGTGGTGTGTTTCTCATATCAATATACTGCCGTTTCGCCATTTCAAACCGCATTAAAAAGTTGGGTGCGTTTGCCAGAAAAATAAGAGAAGGCGGTTTAGAAATCAACACAATGGGTGAAGGCAAAACAGGAATAGTCTCAACCGATGATATAGGCAGAATGTCAAACACCCTTGAAATTACCTTCAGAATGATTCAGGGCTATATACATGAAATAAAGTCGCGCATGGAAGAGTTGGCAGAAGGAGACTTTACGATTGAAAGCACATATGAATTTCACGGCGATTTTATACTTATCAAAGACTCAATAAATAAAATAGCGCGAAATTTGAACAAGACACTAAGTCGCGTTAACGACTCATCGTCAGAAGTTTCAAACGGGGCGAAACAAATAGCGCACGGCGCGGATGCTTTAGCCACCAGTTCAACCCAACAAGCCGCTACAATCGAGCAGCTTTCAAGCTCAATCTCACTTGTGTCTGACAAAACCAAACAAAACGCCAAAATGACCGAGCAAGCCGATAAACTCTCAATCTTAATCAAAGAGAAAGCCGAAAAAGGCAGTCAACAAATGGACGAAATGATGAAGGCGGTAGAAGAAATCTCAGGTGCCAGCAGTCAAATCGAAAAGGTAATTAAAGTTATTGACGACATTGCCTTCCAGACCAACATTTTGGCATTAAATGCGGCGGTTGAGGCCGCACGCGCAGGCACAGCCGGCAAGGGCTTCGCCGTTGTCGCCGAAGAAGTTCGCAACTTAGCTTCAAAGAGCGCGGAAGCGGCAAAGAACACCAACGCGCTAATTGAAAACTCAATGGCGAAATCAAACTTAGGGCTTTCAATCGCCACAGAAACCTCTGCATCGCTCAGAGAAATTGTTACCGGCATAAATGAAAATGCCGAAATTATGGAAAAAATCGCCCGCCTTTCAGACGAACAAGCGGCGGCAATCACCGAAATTAACGACGGTATCGACCAGGTAGCTAAGGTTGTTCAACAAAACTCGGCAACAGCTCAAGAATCCGCCGCCGCATCGCACGAAATGAACGGACAGTCAAACGCCCTTGAAGAACTGATTCGGAGGTTTAGGCTTTAGGGGTTGTATTCATAAAAATTATAGCAATACACCGCCCGGCAGTTTTTGCCGGGCGGCGTTCGTTTCTTTTACAAACATCTATTTCGGTACGGGCAAGCCCGTACCCTACATAACTGTCAACTCTCAACTGTCAATTGTCAACTGTTCGTCAGCTTTCCTTCAACCGAAGGTCAATCTGCTTCGCTGTCCCTTCACCGGTTAACCTTAAAATCCACGTTGCGCTTGGTAGGTAAAAATTAGCATCTATTTCACCGCTGCCGTAACGTTGAATTTGCGAACCGCCGACAGAACGAATTTCTAATCCCGTTTCGGGGATTTGTGCAGTGGTTAGGTTTCTGACTTTTCTCCATCTACCACCGATATTAGCTTCAACACCATAAGGAGAGTCATTATTCCATGGATTTATTAAAATTCTTTGTTTTGCGACAAACTCAAGCTCAAAAGCAGGGAGATGAGTAGGCGGGTCATTCCAGTTACCGTGATAACTGTAACCGATAATAAAAACATAAAGATTCGCGCTAAATGAGGCGGGTCTTCCGTTCCCCGATGGTATGTAAACAGACATATTTGTGCCGTACTCCGCCGAAATGGGAATTGTGGTGGTTACGGTTTGAGGTGGTGACCATGAACCGGTGCCGGAACTCGAATCGTAACTATAGGTAGACATTTCCGCTTGAATTGGCGCGTTAAGCGGCAGTTCGTTTGATGTCATAACTACCTTAAATCGCCGCTCCCAAGTATTGCCCGGTCGCCACTCTACAACCCAACCAGCTCTGCCAATTAACACTTCTTTAGCCACATTAAACCTTACATTCGGGGCTTTTAACATTGAGGGGAGATTAACCCTTATCGTTTTGAATGACGGCAGATAGGTTTTGCCGTTGACAAGGGTGTCGCCATAATCATCAGAATCCGCCATTCCGCGCACAAATAAAGTTTCTCTTCCGTTCTCTATGTTTATGACCGCCCATTTCTTAATGTCGCCGGGTGCACCACCGGCATCTTGCCAACCGTCCCGCTGATAGGACTGAGTATAATATTGTGTTTTTATCCCTATATCAACATGAGCCGACCAGGGGTCTTCTTTCGGAAAATGTATTTTATCCTTGCCTACTGATGGGTCGGGGGCTATTTTTGCAATGTCATATACGGCAAAGCCTACCGTGCTGTCATTCGGCACTTCCCACGAACCGGAGCTTGAAAACGTTGTTCTGTTCGCGCTTGCGATGTTTGAAGAAAGTACGAGTTTTCCACCGGGTTGCTTGACAATCCTTGAAACATCAAAACAAAGGTCAAGCGTTAGGTCTGTCGCTTTGATGTCTTTCCATGACACTTTATTGTTTGCTCCAACGAAAGCGTAAGAATTGAAATATTGAGTGAAGTTATAACCGCTGCTACCGACTCTGCTACCCACACTGACCATAAAGTCGAGGGTTTCAGCATCCGGTCTGCCCCAATAGCCGTCACCCCTTAGCTCTTGATTCCGTGCGTCGCCGTATAACCACGCTTGATTTACATCGGGTGTATCATCACTCGCCGCGACAGTTAAAGCGAAAACTGGAATAAAACTGACAATTAATAAAAACGTCAGCGCGAGTGTGAAAATTTTTCTTCTTGTCTTAATCATTGTTAATACCTCACAATTTTTAAATTTATTGGTGAAATTTAAAATACCAATCTATAAGTCATATCGGCAGGTTTTTTGGGAAGTTTAGCCAATAAAAAACTTTCGGCATTATATATATATATATATATATATATATAATTTGTTGAATATTTTTGTGGGTTTTGACGAACAGTTGACGACAGTTGACAATTGACAGTTGAGAGTTGACAGTTTTTGTAGGGGACGGGCTTGCCCGTCCCGAAATTTGAAGAAAATATTTGACACACCCCTTAAAATGTGCTATACTATACAAAAAGAGGTGATTAAAATTTCAGCTCATGAACAAAAGCACGATGAAGGCTATAAGTCGTTGCTGTCAAAAAAAGAAAACTTTTTGCACTTTCTTAAAAAATACATAGCCGCCCCCTGGACAGCAGACATATCTATTAACGATATTGAAAAAATTGACAAGAGCTTTATTACGCGCGAGTACAGAAAAACAGACTCCGATTTGATTTACAAGCTTAACATGAACGGCTCTGAGGTCTATCTGTATGTGCAGTTAGAAATTACCGTGAATACACGCATAGCTACGAAATTTTCGGTGACAGCATTGTAGATTTTCGTTATCTGCTGTTTGACTTAAATCGCGCCGATGACGAAACAATCGCTTCTACACGCAAACTCTTAGATGCGGTATTTTCGCTTGATAAAGTAAACTCCGATGTTGATGATTATATTTTTCAAGCGTTAAATCAATTGTCAAAATGGAAACATTCATTAGGCGACAACGAAATAAACGAATTGTGGGGGTGGCTTCAATATGCCTATTTCAACGGAGAACCTCCGTTAGATTTAGAAGCAGTTTTAAAACAAATTTTAAAGAAAGGTAAGGTGAGCGGTATGACACATTCCGGCGAAAGATGGAGAGATAAACAGATAAATATAGGTATTCAGATAGGTATGGAAAGAGGCATGGAAAAAGGCATGGAAAAAGGCAAACAAGAAGGCATACAAGAAACCATTGAAAGGTTTAGACGGGGCGGCATGTCTGATGAGGAAATTAATAAGTTCTTGCATTAAGTTTTAATTAGAAAAATTTATAGAAAAGAGGAAAATTCAAATGACAAGAAAAATTTTAGCACTATTTCTCACAATGGCGGTCGCATTAAGCTTGTTCGCAATTCCAACATCGGCACAAACAACATTAAGGCTCAACAGAACAAGTGTCACCCTTGCAGAGGGCGGTTCGTTTCAGTTAAGAGTGCAAACAAATTCAAGAAATACTGTGCGTTGGGCTACAAGTGACAGTCGGATTGCGAGGGTCAACCAAAACGGGCAGGTTAGAGCAATAGCCGCAGGCAGAGCAACCATTGCCGCAAGGGTTGACGGTGTTACCGTGAGATGTCAAGTGACAGTCAGAAAAGCGACTTCAACATCAGAATCCACCGTTAAAAAAGGCGATTCCCTTCAATTTGGTGGCTATACATGGAAAGTGCTTGAAGTAAAAGACGGCAAAGCGTTAATTATCAGCGAAAAAATTATAGAAAGCCGCCCCTACTCTTACATAACAAATGTATGGATAGTAACATGGGAAAACAGCGATTTGCGAGCCTATCTAAACGGCGAATTTTATAACAGCTTTAAATCAACGCACAAGTCGAGAATTTCAACCACGACAGTAAAAAACAATGATAATCAATGGTACGGCACGCCCGGCGGCGCGGACACACAGGACAAAATATTTTTACTTAGCCTTGAAGAAGTAGTAAAATATTTCGGCGACAGCGGCAAGCTCAAAAACAGACCGGCAAATGATGTTCATGTTTTTAGAGATGAATTTAATGATAAGAGAAATGTCGGTAGATGGTGGTGGCTTCGGTCGCCCGGCAACCGTAGCAACTATGCCGCCTATGTCGGGCGCGATGGCACTGTCTTTGTCAACGGCGAAGATGTCAGCGGCATGGTTGTATGTGACGGCGACATCGATGATGACAGTGGCGTTCGTCCCGCTTTGTGGCTGAATCTTTAATGTTTAAATACACCCTAAACTACTAAAAACCGCTTAAACAACAAGTTTAAGCGGTTTTATTTTTAAAGTGTGAGGTTTTCTCCCCTCGTTCGTATAACCAAGTAAGAGAGCAAAACAAAGCTCAAAAAAATTATAGTGTATGCGAAAGCGCATACAAGAAAGAATGAGGTATTATCATGAAAAAGTCAAACAAAAAATTAGTTTCGGTTCTTTTGGTTTTCGCATTAGTGTTCATCTCGGGCGGCGTATACGCGGCAACAAGTGGAGTTTTAGCCTTCAAAGGCGTTGCTAACTTGAACGAAGCAGCCATAGTCAATGATTTAATGCTTGAGTTGCACGACTCAAAAACCCAACCGAACGCAATCTCAAATGACGGATTATCCACCGGAACAATGAGCATCACCCCCGACCGCCAAACCGCCGACATCGTTGTAAACCTTGATAAACCCGGCTCAGAAGTATTCTTCACATTCGACGTAAAAAACACAGGAACCCTTGACGCTTATCTCTTTGAATTTAAAACAAACAGCAAAACCCACAACGATTTAAACGCAGTTCTCGAATTTACCGGCAGTTATAAAAATTTAGAAGATATGGTAATAAACACAGGCAACGATGTTAGAGACCTTACATTCGGGATTAAATGGAAAGAAGGAGCCGAAGGCTTTGCAGGCGAACAAGTCAACTTCCAAGTCTCAATCGCATACATCGAAAATCCCTAATCCAAACATAATTCTAAATCATGCTCGCTCTCTATAAGCGAGCATGATTTTTTATTTTTTGAAAATTTTTATTTTAGGGTTGCAATTTGTCGGCGTATTTGTTATAATAAATATTGGTGAAATATATGAAAATAAACAATAAAATCACAGCCAATATAACGGCGTTCAGCATATTAATAACCATTCAAGCGGTTTTATTATTTATTCCGGATGAGGCGGTTACGCGGTTTATTGCCTTTCGCCCATTGTTCTATCTGCTTGCTCTACTCATATTCATGGTTTTGAGCGGCTTTGACTCTCGCGTTGTGCCAAATTCTTTAAAATCCACTTTGATTGCCGGTTGCGGTTTGGTCTTGTATGGAGCGGCAATTCTGACGGAAGGTATTATTTTTGGGTTCGGAATTAATGCGGCGGCATCCGGTTTTTATGTTATTTTAAACAACCTTTGGCTTTACGGCACTATTGCATTGGTTACAGAAGTTTTAAGGTTTCGGATTATCAAAAGCGTAACGCTTGAAAACCGCGGCGAAACCGCCTGCGCTCTCGTTTTTATTTATTCTTTCCTACAGCTTGATACGTTGCGAGATTTTTTTGGCGAAATAAACTATAATGATTTTACCGAATATTTTTTTACCGCTATTTTCCCGGTGATTTTGCTTAATGCAGTGCTTTGTTATATGGCGTATGAAGGCTCATTGTGGTCGCTTTTTATTATACGGGGAGTCTATTCGCTGTTTCCTGTTTTATCGCCGTTTTTGCCTAATATGCACAAAACCGTATGGGCATTTTTGAATTGCGGCATATTACTTGTTACTTTGATTTTTTATCACATACTCATGTCCGACCGCAGTAAACTTGCTCTCAGAAGAAACCGAATACGCGCAAAGCTTCAAAGCAAGTCAAAGTCTTTTTATGCTGTTATCGGCATTGTGTCTGTTCTTATAGCGGCGTTTGTGTTGAGAGTGTTTACATATTTTCCGGTTGTGGTTCTGACAGGAAGTATGACGGGAACGCTTGACCGTAGCTCTGTTGTTTTTGTCGAAAAAATTGAACCTGAAGATGTGGCTTCTGTTATAATTGAGGGCGATATTATCTTGTTCAAGCAAAACAAAGTTGAAATAATGCACAGGGTAATAGATATTCAATACAAGACCGATGGTGAGCCGTTTTATATTACAAAAGGAGACTCTAATCGGGCCGCCGACCCATTCCCCGTTGAGCAAAATCAAGTATTAGGGGTAACTAAGGCGTACATTCCGTACTTAGGTTTCCCAATTGTAGTTATACAGTCGATGTTTAGTTAATAAGGGGTGTTATATATCAAGTCGAAAATATTTTATGGTTTTTTAATCTTTATTTGCCTGCAATTTATAATATGGACATCGGTTTATTTATTAGCGTTTAAGAAGCCTTCTTTGTTCAGCGCGCAGGGTAAAAACAACGTAAGCTATGAAGTCGTCTACCTCGAAAACCACATATTTGACGACAGTGTTCGCCCACAAGGCACGCATGATTTATTGTCATATACCGATTATATTGAAGTTAAAAACTCTTTTTCTGCTGATTTTAGTGAGAGGGCTGCTCTTTCGTATTCATATACCGCTAAAGAGAGATTTTTTATAAAGCATCAACAATCAGCCGATAATAACACCAACCCCGTGGTGTATGAAAAAGAGTTAATACTCTCGAATTTAAGCGGCAATATTGACAGCGTTGATAGCGTTTCGTGGAATGGAGAAAACCCGGAAGAACCGGGCGGCGTATATATCATAAATTTTGACGAACACATTAGAATATACAGAGACTTTATAGGCGCGCACGAGGAGATGTTAGAAACACGGGATTTTTCTCTCGAAAGAAATGTCAGGTTCACTGCCGAAATTTTGGTTGACTTTACATATAAAATAGAGTCTAACGGCATGATGGAAATTATTACTCGTGGGGTGACATTCCCTATTTCGCTTGAAGTTTTTCTGCCCGAATTTTCAGGTGTGCAGGATTTTGATGTCTTAGTTGAAGTCGGCGAAAAAACTGAAAGCCCTACAACTATAGCATTGTTTGTGCTGATTTATGCGGTGAGTATTTTCGGCATTTGCCTTGGCTTAAAGAAACTTGTTTCAAGAAAGAACGACAAACAGTATGAAGTTGACATGCTCTTGAAAAAATATTCAGATGAAATTGTTAAATCCGAAATACGCCCGGATTTATCAGAGTATAAAGTGATTTTAGTGACAGAATTTAGAGAGCTTTTGAAAACTATATTAAGCGAGAACAATAACATTATTTATTACGGCGGTCAAGATAAGGCTTATTTCTACGTTTTATCTGACAAGCTTGCATATACGTATTGTATTGATATTATTTAAACCCGGAATAACACGGGGGTGAGAAATTTTGAATAAATTGAATAAAAGGCTTACCGCTGTTTCAGTTTCAGCCGCGCTTTGGTTAATATATTTGATTTTATGTATTCTTGGTTTCTCGGGGGCAGACACTATATTGGGTGTTGCTTTTTATACTCTTGTTGTGGTTGTAATTGTCTATATCAGCGTTATTGTTTTTAAATCTATGCTCAAGAAAATTCAAGTTTCGAGTGCTGTTTTGCCGGGAATTTTGGCTCTGTGTTCATTCGCTATTTTTGAGGTTTTTTCTTTTTTGTATTTTTTTGTTTATAGGGGAAGCATAACCGATATAACCGTAAGTTATTACAGCCGTTGCTGTGCCACCGTGTTTTTAGCCGTTACATCTATGGCAATCATAGCTCCCCCCGAGAACCGAAAGAGTGGGTTTAATATTATTTACAACATGATTATGTCGGCAGTGGTAATCTCAGCTTTGTTGGCGGTAATCACTTTTGACACATGGTTTTTGTTTCTCTCTTTGTTGACAATGCTTTTGTTATGCGTTGTGCCTTCCGCGCGAATCTTGTTTGAGTCGTTTAAAACAGCGCGGTTTAAACCCTATCGGCTGTTTGCTTTTGCGGTAATATTTATAAGTGTGCTTGATGCGGTGGGTCGTATTTTTAAATTCTTTTACCATGCTCCTGTTGTTCTTGATGTAATTATTGCATTGTCCGTGCCCGCATATATATTGTTGGGCTTGACGATATTGCGTTTTGGGAGGGTGGAAGTTGCCGAACATGAATGAGATTTTATTTCAGTTTATCGGTATGATTATAATAATGAATATCCCTTTGCTGTTTGTCGCGTTTATTCTCGGCGATTCGGACAGTAGGCGGATTGTCCTCTTCTTTTGTTGGGGGTGGTTTGCCGGGGCTTTGGCGTTTACCCTTAACAGCCTGATTAATTCCTCGTGGGAGCAATCTCACAGAATGACTCTCTCAATCGCGCCAATCGTAGAGGAAATCTGCAAAGGGCTTCCCCTGTTGTTCTTCTTGAATGAAAAGAAATACCCACACATTACAAAAGTAATTGTATATTGTGCCATGGTGAGTGGAATTGGTTTTTCCGTGCAAGAGACAATGTATTATTTCGACCCGTCTTTGGTGGACTTCAGTAATATAGCCGTGATTGCCGCGCGCTCGCTGACCACCGCGCTTATGCACGGCATGACCACCGCCGTTATCGGAATAGGGCTTTTGTTCTTGAACAAGCAAAAGTTTATGCTTATCCCTTCTTTGTTCGCGCTGTTTTCACTTTCGACGAGTATCCACGCAATTTTCAACCTGCTGTTGCAAACCAAATTCGCTATTTTTGCCATGCTTATGCCTATTTCGATGTTTATCGGCGGTTGGCTGTTCATAAAAAATCACAAAGGAGATTCACACATTGAATTTAGAAAAAATATTTGATGAATATTACGAACGTATTTATAGGTTTACCCTTTTACGGGTTCGGAATGTGCATGATGCCGAGGATATAACCTCAGATGTCTTTGTGAAGGTGGCACAAAACATTCATAAATATGATGAGGAAAAAGCCGCTCTTTCAACTTGGCTGTTTACAATAACACTAAATTTAATTAGAGACCATTGTCGTGCCGCCAAGCGCGGTACGGTTGAATTAGAGTTCGCAGAAAACGTTGCCTCATCCGACAATATCGAGATGAGCGTTGAAGATGATGTTATGTCTGGGGAACGTGCAAAAGCGCTTTACGCCGCGCTGGAACAATTAGATGAACGACAAAAGAATATACTGCTTTTGCGATATAAAAGCAATATGTCTAATCGGGAAATTGCCGACACCTTAGACATAAGCGAAAGTAATGTAGAGACTATTTTATACCGCGCAAGAAAAAAATTAAAAAAATTGCTAAAACCCTGTGAGGTTTTCTCCGGTGCTCCGTATAATCTATAGAAGCTCTTATAATTACTTGAAGGGAGAAAAAAGGAAATGAAAGAACATGATAATTTACAAGAAATTTTCGATAGTGTAGAAATCACACCTAACGCCGCCGCAAAACAAAGGGCTAAAGAACGCATGTTGGCATGTGCGAGGGAAATTGCAAGTGAGAAAGAAAACGAAAATTTCATAAAAAATAACGAAGAAACTAAATCCAAAATAAAAATCGCCCCCCGTTTCGCGCTCAACCGCTATCATTTTCAGGGGGCGGCAGCAGCCGCGCTGATTGTTTGTGCAGTCTCTTTTGCAATGCCAATGTTAAACGCGACTCCTGAATTATTGCAAGGCTCGCTGTTCAAACAAATTGAAGAAATGCGAGAAATAAGCATAACGCTCAACCCTTCTGAAATTGAAGCAGGGCAGGAGAATATAACCTTTGAGGTTTACGGGTTGCCGAAAAATGAGCTTGAGCAAATTAAACCCGAACACATCTTTTTAGCCGGCTATCTCAGCAACTTTGCGGTGCAAAGCCTTGAAGTTGACAAAGACACGCTGATTATTACCGTGTCTTTGCGCGAAACGGAAAGCGGCGAATTCCCGACTTCATACAATAACGGCGTTATTATGATTATGCCTGAAACACTAAGCAACAACGAATTTTATTATTACGGAGAGGTTTTGGTGAAATATTAGTTTTGACTTTCTTGATTTTTTTCGCAAATCGATGAACGTTGCCAAGGCTGTATAAATTAGCTGTTGACTTTTTGCACTGAATATGCTAAAATAATATTACAGAAAGCGAGGTGTTATTTTGAGCAGTAGAATTATAAAGGCGATTTTGCCTGTTAAGAGCGATGTTGTATTCCGACTCTTCTTTGCAGATGAGCGCGATATGGGTGACCTTACGAGGTTTTTGAAAGCTTTTTTACTATTGTCTGATGATGATTATGACGAGATTGAAATAGCTGACCCTCATTTATTACGAGACTATGACGGCGATAAGTTGGCGATTATAGACGTGAAACTTCGTACCAAAAGCAAAAAGACAATCCACATAGAAATTCAGCTTAGAGTAACGCCCGAGCTTAAAGAGCGTGTGATTTATTACAGTTCAAAGCTCATAACAGAACAAATGGGCAGCGGTGATAATTATGACACGATTAAGAAAGTTATAAGCATAATAATTACGGAAGAAACGCTGATTGCTGATAGCCCGGAATATCATCATCGTTTCGTAATGTTCGACCAAAAATCGAATGTTGAGTTTTCTGATTTGTTGGAAATACATACGCTTGAGTTGAGCAAATTGCCGATTGATACGGACGGCACAGAGTTGTACGACTGGGCAAAGTTTATTAACGCCGAAACGGAGGAGGAACTAACCATGATTGCTGAAAGAAATCCGCAGTTTCAACCGACTGTTGTCAGATTGCGTGAGTTGTCTGGCGATGAAAAGGCGCGTGATTTGTATGAACGCAGGGAAAAAGCACGGCGTGACCATAATATGTTTGTTAGAGGGGCTAAGCAAGAGGGGATTATTGAGGGGCGTAGAGAAGGGCGTAGAGAGGGGCGTGTTGAAGGGCGTGTTGAAGAGCGTTTTGAGATTGCGATGAGACTTCTTGAACGCGGCAGACCCATTGAAGAAATCATGGAAGATACCGGTTTAACACACAGAGAAATCCAACGCTTGCAACTGCAATAATCGTCAATCGCAATAGTGAGGAGATTAAATTTGAAATATATTTATGATGTTTTAGAGGGGCTTTGTGGGGCTGTTGGGGTGCCGGGGGTTGCCGGTTGTTCCGATGCGGCTTGTGTTGCGCTTGAGCTTTTGCGTAAGTACATTCCTGATGCGCAGCAGGATAAATTCGGCAATGTTTATGGTATAATAAAAGGCGGTAATAAACTTTCAGCCGCTTTGTCGGACGAGCAGGAGACATTCCCAAAATTACCGACACTGCTGTTAGATGCGCATATTGATGAAGTTGGCATGATTGTCACCTTTATAGACGATAAAGGCTTTATTAAAGCGGGGCTCTGCGGTGGCGTTGACCCACGAATTTTATCGGCGCAACGTGTGACGGTTTGGGGTAAGAAGCCCATTAACGGCGTTGTCTGTTCCTTGCCGCCGCATTTGGTTAAAGACGAAAAGAAAGCCCTCAAAAAAGAGGATATAATTATTGACGTTGGCTTAAGCAAAGAACAACTCGCGGAGTTTGTTTCTTTGGGCGACAGAATAACCGTTGACGGCGAGTTCACGCGGCTTAAAAAAGCGCGATTGACATCAAGGGCGTTGGATAATCGCGCCGGCGTTGCCGCAATATTGTATGCTTTAGAGCTTATGCAGGGCAGAGAGTTGAAGTATGATTTAGCGGTGTTGTTCTCTTCGCTTGAAGAGGTGGGTGGAAGAGGTGCGCGCATAGGGGCATATCGACTGAAACCCGATTTCGCCGTTGTTGTCGATGTTAGCTATGGGGACTGTCCCGAGCTTTTAGTGCATGAAAGCGGAAGGATGGGCGATGGAGTAATGATTGGCATTTCACCTTATTTAGACCGCGAAATATTTGAAAACTTCAAAATTCTCGCTAAAACGCATGATGTTAAACATCAAATAGAGGTCATGTCGCGCTCTACCGGAACTAACGCCGATGAAATTACCGTGTCGCGCTGTGGTGTGAGAGGTGGGCTGTTGTCGATTCCCTTGAGGAATATGCACACCCCTGCCGAGCTTGTGGACATTGAGGATATCGAAGCAACGGGAAGACTGCTTTGCGAATTTTGTTGTGATAAATGGGGTGTTTGATAAAATGATAGACTTGCTTTCTAAGCTTTGTTCGTTGAATGGAACGTCGGGGGCAGAGCGCGATGTGCGTGATTATATCTGCTCAAAAATTAAGTCAGCGCAAAATTCCGATGGTGACTGTGAAATAAAAACTGATAATTTAGGCAATCTCATTGTCTTTAAAAAAGGAAAGAAGCGGGCGAAAAACAAAATTATGCTTTGCGCCCATATGGATGAGGTTGGCTTTATTGTTGATTATATTACAAGTGACGGTCTCGTTAAAATAAAAAACATCGGCGGAATAAACCCTGCCGCAATTATTGGCAGAAGACTCATGTTCGGCTCTGTTGCGGGTGTTGTGGGCGCGAAACCGATTCACAAACTTAAAAGTGATGAGAAAGAAAAGCAGCCCGGAATAGACGAATTATTCGTTGATATAGGTGTCTCGTTTCGCGAGGAGACCGTTGAGCATATTTCTCTCGGTGACAACGGCTATTTTATCGGCGAGTTTTGCGAAATGGGTGACAATCTCGTTATGGCTAAGGCTATAGACGACCGTTTGGGTTGCGCCATTTTAATTGAAATGCTCTCTAAAACGCAAGAATATGATGCGCACTACGTATTCACAACGGCAGAAGAAGTCGGAACTCGTGGGGCGAGCGCGGCGGCGTTCGCGGTTAAACCGGACATGGCAATCGTTCTTGAAGCTACCACTGCCGCCGATATACCCGGCGTTAAAGACGGCGATATTGTCTGCAAATTGGGGGAAGGCCCCGTAGTTTCTTATATGGACTCAGGCGCGATTTATGACAAAGAGTTATATGACACAGCCTTTTTTACAGCGCGCGAGAACGGCATTAAATGTCAAACCAAAACCAAAATTGCCGGGGGGAATGACTCGGGCGTTATCCACAAAACTCTAAGCGGAATAAGAGTCGTTGCTCTGTCTGCCCCTTGCCGTTATCTTCACACGGCGAACTGTGTTATAAACAAGTCCGATTTGAAAGAAATGCTTTCGTTGGCTGAGAAATTGTTTGAAAAGATGGCGATATTATGATTACGTTAATTAATAATAAGCAAGCATTAGAAAAGCTAACCCACGGGGATATTTACGAAGGGAAAATCAAAACGTTAGAACGGGCATACGGGTTTAGTCAAAATTTTTGTGCCTTTTATCAACAAGCGGACTCCCTTCTGCTGTCGCGCCTTGACGGTGATTTTGTGATTAAGGTTTTGGAGGAGGACTACGATGTTCAGGAGTTGGCTTTATTTTTGAAAGCCCATAATGCAAAGAACCTGTTTTTACCGCCAAAGCTGTTGCAAGAGCTTGAACTGTTTATAGAAAACGCACAGTTGCGTTATTGCGGAATATTGGAGTATGAGGGGAAACACATTCCCCAAAAAATATCTGACAGCCCTGACTTAACCGCCGTTTTCGACATATTAAAACAGGACTTCAACATAGAATATTCGTCATGGCTCACCGATGTTTCTCACCGCGTTCGCCACGGAATTTCAACGGTGTATCTTTACAATAACGCATCAACTGTAACCGCTCTTTATGATGCCGACTCTCATGTGTTTTTAACTCAGGTGGGGACCGCCCCTCAAGAGCGTGGGCGAGGATTGGCGGCGGCAATGCTTAAGGAAGTTGCAGGGCGGTATAAAAAAAGCGGAAAAACAGTGAGCCTTGTAAGCCGTTATTCACTAATGCCGTTTTACGAAAAAGTCGGATTTAAAAAAGTCGGCACGGCGGCTATTGCTTTTTTATAGCAGAAAGGGCATGTCTGAAAAATGGATATAGAGAGACTTAGCGAGAGAGCGCAGGTGAAATGCGCTGAAATGTTTGAAGAGCTTGACAGGATTTGTCGCTTTAACAGTCAAAAAGTGTTAAACGCTTTCATTGACTGCAAAGTTGCGGCAAACCATCTTGTCGGCACTAACGGCTATGGTTATGATGATACGGGAAGGGATAAAATCGACGAAGTCTTCGCTGCAGTTTTGGGGGCGCAGGACGCTTTAGTTCGCCACAATTTCGTCAGCGGAACTCATGCGATTTCCACCGCGCTGTTCGGGGTGTTGCGCCCCGGCGATTTGTTAGTTTCGGCAACGGGCGCGCCTTATGACACCTTGTTGGGGGTAATTTCGGCGAAAAGTGGTGGCTCTCTTCAAGAGTTCGGGGTTAAATATCGTCAAACCGAACTCTTGCCGGACGGTAGCCCCGATTTTGAGGGCATAAAAGCAAACTGCAAAAATGCCGCCGTTGTGTTTGTGCAAAGGTCGTGCGGATATTCACTAAGGCGTTCATTGAACATTCGCGACATAGAAAACATAGTCAATGCCGTGAGAGAAGTGAATAACAATGCTGTAATATTTGTCGACAATTGCTACGGAGAGTTGTGCGAAGAAAAAGAGCCGTGCGAGGTTGGCGCGGACTTGATTGCAGGCAGTCTTATTAAAAATTTAGGTGGTGGAATTGCAGAAACGGGCGGTTATATTGCAGGGCGCGCTGATTTAATTCAACTTTGCGCACAACGGCTGACATCGGTTGGAATAGGGCGCGAGGCAGGTTGTTCACTTAACCAAAATCGCGGCATTTTATTGGGATTGTACCACGCGCCAAGCGCGGTTTGCGGCGCGCTGAAAACATCGGTTTTCACATGCGCGCTGTTGTCGGAATTGGGCTATAAAACGTATCCCGCCTATAACGAGCCACGCACAGACATTATCGCCGCCATTGAATTTGGGTGTCCCGAAAAGATGAAAAGTTTTTGCCGTGGGGTTCAGTCGGGAAGCCCGATTGACAGCCACGTCACCCCCGAAGCGTGGGCGATGCCCGGATATGACGAAAACGTCATAATGGCAGCAGGGGCGTTCACCATGGGCGCGTCAATAGAACTGAGCGCGGACGGCCCACTCAGAGAGCCATACGCCGTATGGCTTCAAGGAGGGGTTAACTTTGAGATGGGGAGAATCGGGGTTTTGAAGGCGGCGATGGCAATTGACGAACAGTTGACAGTTGACAATTGAGAGTTGATAGTTATGTAGGGGACGGGCTTGCCCGTCCCGAAATTTGACAAACAATTTGACACGCCTTTTAAAATGCGCTATACTATATAAAAAGGGGCGATTATAGCCTTTCCGTCCGAAATTTATTTCAATCTGAACTGCTTAAAAAATTTTACTTGACATTTTCAGATAAATGTGTTATCATAAGAAAAACTTTCCTGTTCTTATGTTGACAAATCAAAAGAGGTTGAAATGGTCTATGCGAACACGAGGAGGTTCGCGTTTAAACAGCGTATATTTATTTATGATTGATTTAGGGGGTATAAAATGAACTTTTATGAATTATTAAAAGACACAAGGCAAGCACTTGAAAATTTTAATCAAGGTGCCACTGCGCAACTAATACAAAATTTTATTGATGTCGGTGAAGATTTATACACGGCTTATATAAAATTAAGTGATGAAGAAAAAAGCAGACACAATAAAATGAGCAAATTTCGTAAAGATTATGTTGATTTTTGTGTCGTTATACAACGTGTGGTTAACAAAGGGGGTGAGTTAGATAAAAAGTCACAAGAGAGTTTAGTTTCCCTTTCAAACAGCATGTTAAAAATAGTTTGGGAAATGTTGACGGACGATTAGTTATCATAAACAATGATGTTTAAATTTAGGAGGTGTATTTATGCAAGTTGAAATCATTTCGGCAATTATTAGTTCAGTTTCAGTTATTATCGCTGCAACTCTTATTCCGACGATTAAAATTTTGAACGAAGTACATATAAACAAACGTAGGAATAAGAGCGTTTTAGAATTTAAAACCCAACTCGAAAAAACAAAGGAGCATCTTGAAAAACTAGCTTCAGGCGATGGGACTTTTAGCGAAAAGTTTGTTAATGAATTTACCGAAAAATACGATGAATTATGCGAAAAATATAACGTTTTAAAAGAAAACGGTTGCGGAGAACATGAAAAAATATTTAAAATTTGGATTGACCTTTATTCTAAAGTAAGCTCATTTTTTGAGCAGTGTACGGTTTTTGGTGATGCCCTTGAAAAATCTGAATCCCAACCGCAAATTCTTGATATAGAACTCAATGAAATGATGAAGACTTCAAATAATTTGTTAGGAAGCCTTAGATATTTTTCGCATTATTATGGCGTGAATATAATACAAAAAAAATAAAATTCTCGTCAATTTATTTTTTCAAACTATTACATGTGCGAACACTCTTCAAGTGTTCGCACACGTTTTTTATGCACGCTATTGACATTTTTTAAATTTTACATTATAATGTAAGTTAGAATATCGTGTAATAATAGTGGAATGGACAGTTGAGGGTTAAAAGCGGAGTGAGGATTAGTATATCGTGGCAAAAAAACACATAAAAAACTTTTTTCTAATTTCAATAATTGTTGTGGCTTTATTTTTTGTGCTTTCTATATCAATTAGCGCAATAATTAATATAGTACGATTAAAAAATCCCAAAGTTCAGTATAATATATCTGACGAATATATAGGCTATATTCAAGAGGAGTTTGAGCTGATACTTTCCGAAAATATAAATATAGAGTATGCTTTTTCTCGCAATGAAGAACAATACGCTATTGTAATATCATTTAAAGACGATGATATAACTTCAATAATAAAATGTTTGAAAGACACTTTAAGTTTAGAAAACAATATTAGTCATAAGATTGTTGAAGATACCTCGTATGAAATACTTATACCTAAAGCAGAAAGAAAAGAGGCAAGTTTATTATTTGCAGATAATAATAAAAGAGTATTTCTATTTAAAATTGAAAATAAAGAGCATTTAATGATTGAAAAATATAAACGTTCGATGGATTATAAGAGGTTTGAAGAAATCATGGATTCGTAAGAACGGTTGTCCGTCAACTATCAAAGAGTAACCATAACAGAATCCGCAACAGGTGCGGCTATGTCTAATAAACAGTCAACCCCGACCCTTATTCCATGACTGGCGAGTGTCTGAACGTGGCAGTTATGGGCTGTTCTCGGGGTGTTGTTTTGTTGGCTTAAATGCCCTAAAATTATTCTTTTAGTGCCATTGCTAACCAAAAACGCTGAAAATTCGGCACTTTGTCGGTTTGAAAGATGCCCCACGCACGAGTCAATCCTCTTTTTAAGAAAATAAGGATAACCGCCCGTCTGTAGCATTTCAGGACAGTAGTTAGATTCTAAAAACACGGCATCACTGCCAACCATTGTATTTTTGACTTCATCGGTGACCTGCCCTAAGTCTGTGCAGTAAGCAAGGGTATAGTCGTTATTTTCAACGACAAAACCGACACTTTGGGCGGCGTCATGCGGTGTGTTGAAACATTTGACGTTGAGACTGCCGCCGACGGCTTCCCCCACCTGTGAAAAATCATCGCAGATGTAAGACGATAAATTGAACGCAGAAAAACCCGCCTTCGATGACTCGCTGTGGACATTCCCCCCTTGAGCAAGAGCAAGAACAGTCCCCCTTGTCGCAAAAACGGGAATGTCGGTTCTTTTTATAAAAGTATGTAACCCTTTGACGTGGTCTGTATGCTCATGCGTAATAAGCAAAGCGGATATGTCGCTCAAAGAATAGCCAAAATTACACAAATGAGCGTTAAGTGAGCGAAAACTGCAACCGATGTCGATTAAAAGCGTTGTCGCGCCGATACAGAGCAATGTCGAATTACCCTTGCTTGAAGAGCAAAGGGGAATAATCTTAGCCATATATTCAGACTTCACCTTTCTGCACAAACGCGCTTTGAAAGTATATTTCCCATACTTACAAGGATTTATTTTTAAACTTTAGACATGCCCTTTCCGCACAAACGCGCTTTGAAAGTATATTCCCCATATTTACGAGGATTTATTTTTAAACTTTAGACATGCCCTTTTTGCTATAACGCCTTTCTCATCGGCTCTGCATCGGGGTAGGTTCTTTTAACAATGTCCGCTCCTAACAGGCTCAGTTTTTCAACCATTTTCTCATAACCGCGCTCAATGTGCTTTATATCTTCAATTTCGGTTACGCCGAGAGTGCTTAATCCTGCAATTACTAAAGCCGCCCCCGCTCTTAAATCTGCCGCCTTAACCGGTGCGCCCGTGAGTTTTGAAACGCCCTCAATGACCGCCACCTTGCCGTCAACCGAAATGTCCGCGCCCATTCTTCTCAGCTCGTCAACATATCTGAAACGATTGTCGAAAACGCCTTCAGTAATAATGCTCGTGCCCTTTGCCATAGTTAACATTGCGGCAAATTGCGGTTGCATATCCGTAGGGAAACCGGGGTGCGGCATGGTTTTTATATTTATTCGCTCATAAGGGCTGTCACTGCCGATTACCTGAATTGAATCATCGTTTTCGGTGACGGTAGCCCCGATTTTTCTAAGTTTCGAGGTGATATATTCAAGGTGTTTGGGAATAACCCCCATTACGGTAACATCGCCTTTTGTTGCCGCCGCCGCAACCATATAAGTCCCTGCTTCAATCTGGTCGGGAATAATCGAATAGTGTGCGCCGCCCAACCTCTTAACTCCTCTGATTTTGATTACATCAGTTCCGGCGCCCATTATGTCCGCGCCCATAGAGTTTAAGAAGTTAGCCAAATCTACGACATGGGGTTCTTTTGCCGCATTTTCGAGGATTGTCAGCCCGTTCGCCTTAACAGCTGCCAACATGGCGTTAATCGTGGCTCCGACACTCACTTTATCAAAATAAATCTGTGTGCCGACAAGGTTTTCGGCAGAAATGTCAACTATGCCGTGCTCTATGGTGTAGTTAGCCCCCAACGCCTTAAAACACTTCAAATGTTGGTCTATGGGGCGGTCGCCCAAGTCACAGCCGCCCGGCATCGAAACCTTAGCGTGATTGAACTTGCTCAATAACGTCCCCAAAAAATAATATGAAGCCCTCATAGAACGCGCCATCTCATAAGGGACAACCGCATCATTTATATGTCGCGGGTCTATTCTGATGGTGTCGCTGTTGAGCATCTTAACATCTGCGCCCATTTCTTTGAGGATTTTCAAATCAATTGAAACGTCATCAATCATCGGCAAATTCTCAAGAACACAGGGTTCTTCTGCTAAAATTGCCGCAGGAATAATAGCGACAGCCGCATTTTTCGCCCCACTGATTTTCACACTTCCGTTAAGTCTTTTGCCACCGTTTATAATAAATTTTTCCAATTTTTCCAACTGCCCTCTCTTGCCCCCAACGAGCAAAATTAGTCTACAGTAATTATAACACAAAACCAAAATAAAATAAAGCGTTTTCTGATAAATCACCATTTTCACTATATATTATCCCAATAGACGAGTTAATTTATACTTATTGACTATAGCACTTCTATCCACTGCTTCCTATCGGAACAACGGCGGTGAAAGCTTCTTCCGGCCGTGTTTCGGGCGTGGTTTCCCTTTGGGTGCGCTGGGTTCTGGCCCTTGTTACGCGGGTTTCTTCGGGGATTGTCGTCGGCTCAGGCAAGGGAATCCTTATTATTTCAACCTTTTCTATTATAATCGTGTTCGCGGGCTTAGAGAAAATCTCGCGCGAATCATCGATATAATTGCCGCTCACCACCTGCGTGTTTGAAATAGCTTCGAGAACGTCATATCCGCTGACAATTTGCCCGAAAACAGTGTTAGAGCCATCGAGAGAATACAAACCGCCTTTATCTAAATACCGCGCCTTCACATCCTCGGGAATACTCTTTAACAGTGCTAAATTCCCCTCGTATCTTTCTCGCACTTCTTCAGAGAAAATCTTAGTCTTATCGTTAAGCTGTTCTTCAAGAATTTGAATATCGCCGTCAATATTCACCGGCTGATTGTTATTGATGATATAAAATTGACTGAAATTCTGCCCTTCTCTATTCGGGGCAAAGCACAATGCCCCGTAAAAATTTTTGGCATAGTCTGACGGTTCTGTGTCGAAAAAGGCGAAACTGTCGATATTTCCGTCCGTGCCGTCGCCATTTAAAGAGCCGCCTTGTATAAACGAGTCACTCAACACCCTGTGGATTGTCTTGCGCTCATAAAAGCCACGCCCGGCGAGTGCCGCAAACTTCTCAACGGCAACCGGCGCGACATCGGGAAACAGTTTGACCGAAATGTCGCCGTAATCCATAATTGATATAATCGCATATATGTCGCCCGGTTCTAAAGACACCTCACGCAAGTTCCCGACGGGGGTGTCGTCCGCGTTATTGCCGTTACAAGCGACAAGAGACAAAATCATCGCTACCGACACAAGCAATTTGTTCAATTTCATAAGCTTACACATGTCCTTTCTGCACAAATCTGCAATGCTGTGTTAACAATATTTTCAGCGCAAAGCCCATATTTTTTCAAAAGCTCTAAAGCGGGCCCTGAAACGCCGAACTCGTCTTTTATTCCTACTTGAGCGAAAGCGGGGGCAAGCTCTTTTTCTGCTAACAACTCTGCTACTGCCGAACCTAAACCACCGATGGTTGAATGTTCTTCTACTGTAATAATTTTATTGGTTTCACGGGCGGCTCTCAAAATAATTTCTTCGTCCAACGGCTTAATTGTATGGATATTGATAATCCGCGCATTAACCCCTTTGTCCCTTAACATTTCATATGCTTCAAGGGCTTGTGCCACCATAAGACCTGTCGCCACAATTGCCACGTCATCGCCTTCGGTTAAGGCAATCCCCTTGCCTATTTCAAATTTATAGTCGGGGCCTTTGTTAATCACGGGGACTGCCAATCTCCCAAATCTGAAATAAACAGGGCCGTAATGGTTTTCCATTGCTAACACGGCGGCTTTAGCTTCAACCGCATCAGATGGATTTATAACGGTCATGCCGGGTATAGTGCGCATAATCGCAATATCCTCGTTGCATTGATGTGACGCGCCATCTTCACCCACTGAAATGCCCGCGTGCGTTGCGCCGATTTTAACGTTTAAATGAGGATAACCTATGCAATTTCTGATTACCTCATAAGGGCGACCGGCGGCGAACATTGCAAACGAACTGGCGAACACCAACCTGCCGGTAGCGGCAATTCCGGCGGCAACCCCCATCATATTCGCTTCTTGTATGCCGCAGTTGAAGAAACGTTCGGGGAATTTATTTTTAAATTTAACGGTTTTAGTCGCCTCAGCTAAATCCGCATCAAGCACAATCATGTCCGGTCTTTTTAACCCAAGCTCACACAAAGCTTCACCATAGCTGTCTCTGGTAGCAATTCTCTCCATATTTTTAGACATTCCCTTTCATCACAAACTATTTACATAAGTTTTTCTAATATTTTTTCTAAATCTGCCATTGCGATTTTATATTCTGCTTCGTTAGGGGCTCGTCCGTGCCATGAGACATCGTTTTCCATGAACGAGACACCTTTGCCCTTAATACTCTTTTGTATTAGCATTGTCGGTTGCCCGACTTTGCACTCTGCTTCATTAAAAGCGTCTTCAATTTGTTCAAAGTCGTGAGCATCAATAACAATGACATTCCACCCAAAAGCCCTGAATTTTTCGTCAATTGGATAGGACGACATAACATCGCGAATGTTGCCGTCAATTTGAAGCCCGTTGTTGTCAATCACAGCGCATAGATTATCAAGCTGATAGTGAGCGGCAAACATCGCCGCTTCCCAGACTATTCCCTCTGCAATCTCGCCGTCACCCAACACCGCGTATACTCTGTAGGGGGCGTTAGAAATTTTTCCCGATAACGCCATTCCGCAAGCGGCTGAAAACCCCAAACCAAGAGAGCCTGTGCTCATATCAACACCCGGGACTTTCAGCATATCGGGGTGCCCTTGAAGTCGAGAACCGATTTTCCTCAAATTTTTAAGCTCCTCCACCGGGAAAAATCCACGTTGCGCTAATACAGAATATAACGCCGGCGCGGTATGCCCCTTTGACAACACAAAACGGTCACGGCTTTCAAGAGCCGGATTTGTCGGCTCAACATTCATACGGTTCATATAAAGATAAGTGAGAATGTCGGCAATAGATAAAGAACCGCCCGGATGCCCGCTTTTGGCGTTAAAAGTGGACTCGATAATTCCCATTCTCACCTTCGTGGCAGTGATTTGAAGCTGTTTTTTAATTTGCGCATCCATAATCTTTAGTTATTTCCTCTCTTCGTTTCAAAACATTTTTGAATATATAATCTATTATCTCCGAAATTGCGTGATTATTATTATGTGTCACCACCATGTCGGCAACCGCCTTTACCGATTCCTCGGCGTTGTCCACCGCTATTCCCATATCGGCGTATTCGAGAAGCTCAATGTCGTTCATAAAATCGCCCGCGGCAACGGTAAACAGCCCGTCACCAATAAACGGCAACATTTTTAACATTCCACTGCCCTTATTAACGTTTTCGGGCAACAGCTCATAATAAACCGGTGCCGAACGCACCCAACAAGCATTTTTACTGCAATGTTCTTGCGTAAAATCGATAAGACTGTCTATATTTTCGGGGCAATCTATGAATAAAACTTTCTGCCAATCCGTTGGCGGAATCTCATCTAACGTTGTTTCTATGGGAATGACTTTTCCGAAGCTTAGGTGTTTTTCTTCAAGCGCGTTGTTGCGCAAAAGATAAACATCGTCACCACGCAAAATCTCAATAGCGCAGGTGGGGAATTTTTCAAACACCAACTCAATATAGTTTTTTGTCTCGGGTTTCAACGAACAACACCAAAGTTGTTTGTTTTTCTTAAAGTCATAGACGGCTGCCCCGTTAAAAATCACTGCAGGGCAGTCTATATCCAACTTTTCGGCAATAAGTCGCGCCATTGAAACACCTCTGCCTGTGGCGATGGTGAAAGCTCCCCCCGCCGCCCTCAGGGCATTTATTGCCGCTATGTTAGTGTCCGTGAGTTCGTGAAAATCATTAAGCAATGTCCCGTCCACATCGGTTATTAACAAGACTTTACTGATTTCAATATCGCTTAATCTCTTTTTCATATCATGAACTAATACTCCGTAATAATTTTAAAAAATATTCGGGCAGTGGGGCAGAAAATTCAAGCTCTTCCCCCGTTCGCGGGTGTGAAAACCCGATTGTCCGCGAATGCAGGCACTGACCTTTAAGCCATTTCGGCTTACCGTTGCCGTACACATCGTCACCTAAAACAGGATGCCCTATATGCGCCATGTGTACGCGAATTTGGTGGGTTCGCCCTGTCGTAAGTCTCAAGCGCAAATGGGCGGCTTTGTCATATTGCTCAATAATTTTGTAATGTGTTACAGCACTTTTTGAATTTTTCGCTGTTACTGTCATCTTTTTTCTGTCACGCGTGTCTCTGCCAATCGGGGCATCAATGGAGAAATATGTTTCTGACAGCTCACCGGGTTTTCCTGCAACAACTGCTTCATATTCTCTTTTAAGTTTTCTGTCTTTGATTTGGGCGGCAAGGGCGTTGTGGGCAAAATCGTTTTTAGCGACAACCAACAATCCGCTTGTGTTCATGTCTAAGCGATGAACGATTCCGGGGCGCAACTCGCCGTTAATTCCCGAAAGGCTATTACCGCAATGATATAACAGCGCGTTCACCAATGTCCCGTCTTTGTGGCCGTGCGCCGGGTGAGTCACCATGCCGCGCGGCTTGTTCACGACTAACAGTTCTTTGTCCTCAAAAATTATGTCTAAGGGAATGTCTTGTGCCACTATGTCAACAGTTTCGGGTGGCGGCAAACTCACTTCAATCAAGTCATTCGCATTAATTTTATAGTTCTTTTTTACCGCTCTTTTATTTACAAGACAATTTCCGCCCTCAATCAAGATAACGGCGGCGTTTCTTGTGCTGCTTAATTCTTGCGAAATATATTTATCAATCCGCAAGCCGCTTTCAGTGGGTTTAAAAATGAATTCTCTCATATTTTCAGACAGGAGCGGTGTCGTCTGTTTGCTCTGTGTCGTCTGTTTTTTCTGTGTCATCTGTTTGCTCTGCTATCGGTTTCTTTTGGAAGAAAAGTGCGCACAACATCAATGTCGCCCCGACAACGGCACAAATGTCAGCCAAATTAAAAACAGGAAAGTTAATAATTTTAAAGTCGATAAAATCAACGACATAGCCGCTTATTACGCGGTCGATTAAATTACCTGTGCCGCCGGCGACAACCAACGCAATCGACCAAATCGTGAGTTTTGTTTTCTCGCTTTTGTTAAATAACAGCCCGAGCAAAACAATCACAAAAGCGCATGAAATCGCTATTAAGAGCAACTGTTGCCCTTGAAATATGCCAAACGCGGCACCGGTATTTTCAACATAAGTAAAGTTCAACACTTCATGACCGCCAACACTGATAAGAGGAATAGACCTCACGGGCATAAGATAAACCACCGCAAGCCATTTTGTCAACTGGTCTAAACCAATCAAAACAAGAGAAACCAAAAGTGCGACCGCCGGCGTACCGCCGGAAGAAGACCGAGAATATGTTTGTTCTTTTTTCGACAGCCCACGCGCGGGTTGAACTTCAGCTTTCGGCGTACCGCCGGTGGTAGATTTTTCTATATCCTCTGTCATATTTTCAGACTGCCCTTTCTGCACAAATGTGCTTAGCTTTTCGTTATAAGATTATACGGGAAGGCTTTTTTTGCCTTAATTGCTTCGGTGTCATCGCTAAAGTTTTCTGCTGAATTTTTCTTTAAGAAGAACCCGAATCCCTTGCTTTCTTTTTCGTTTTCGCCGTCAGAATCGATTTCAATTGAACTTGTTGAGGACAGTTTTTGCTTTTCGGGTTTAGCCCCAAATATTTCGGCGAGACCTTTTTCAAGGCGAAACTCACCGCTATCGGTTTCAGAGTCGTTTTCTGTTTCATTGCGCGAAACTGACTTGAAGGTTTTTGTTTTGTCAATTTCCGAATTGTCTGTTTCCGGCTCGTTGGTTTCTGTTTTGACGACTTCTGGCTTATCGGGCTCTGCTTTAGGGGCTTTTGCGACCGGCGGCTCGCTGACTGTCCTGGGGGCAGCTTCTGCCTTGGTTTTCTTTAGGGTTTCGCCGCCTGCTTTATGTTCAAACAAGGTTTTTTTAATATAATCGTTTTTGTATTTTTCGGGCATTTCGATTATGTCATCGCTGACACGTTTTAGTGCCGCAATTATTTTTTCTCTGAACTCATTGACTTCTGTTTCTGTTTGATATAGCAGTTCGCGTTGAATATCGTTTTGAACTTTAAGGTCGTCTGAGATTTGTTTTGCTTTTTCTCTTGCCGTGCTTATAAGTTCTTGTGCTGTTTCTTTCGCTTCTCTCTCTAATGTCTCGTTTTCTTGAATAAGCTGTTCTTTGTCGCTTGCTAACTTAGCTAATATTGTGTCTTTTTTCTCATTAGCATCGTTGACGAGTTTTTCAGCTTTTTCTTTTGCTTCGGCAACCACTTTGTTCCCTTGTTTTTGCGCGCCGAGCAGTGCATCTTTTAAAGCGTCTTCATCGTTTCTGTATTTACGAACTTCGTTCTTTAAAACCTCAAGTTTTTTCTTCAAAGTTTCATTGTCATCATTTAACTTTCTAAAGTCGTTAGCAACTTCCACTAAAAACGACTCTACCTCATCGGCATCATAGCCTTTGAAGCTCTTTTCAAACCTGCGTTCTCTAATTTCGCTCTCTCTCATGTTTTTAGACTTCTCCCTTCTCGATTTATTAATACATATCGGTGGTAGCGGCACTTTCAAGGTCTTCAATTATTTCACCCGAAATGTCAACATCATATGGTGTCAGCATGTACATGGCATTGCCGATTCTTTTAAACTTTCCGCCCGTTGCATATGTCGCGCCGGCAAAAAAGTCAAGAAGGCGGCAGGTTGTTGCCTTATTTGTGCTATCAAGATTAAGCACTATCGCTTTTCTTAACTTAAAATAATCAATAATTTCACAGCCATCTTCATACTTTTGCGGCTTAAACACCACGATTTTAAGCTGAGTCGTCACAGGGACACTCACCTCTCTGTCATAATTGCTCGGGTCAGAATCATGCCTACGCCTTTGCATTGACGAGATATCGTCAAAATAATTTTGTTCGTCCACCACCTGCTCCTCTTCATCGGTTCCGGTGAACTTACGCATAAATTCTTTGATGCTTGCCATCTTAACACCATTCCTTTTCAATAAATTTTAAGCATTCTGTCTAAAGAGCGCGGAGCCGAGCCTTACAATGTTCGCGCCGTGCTTTATGGCGGCTTGATAGTCGCCAGACATTCCCATAGACAATATGTCGGCATTAAATTTTGCCTTTAATTTTTGAAACAGCCCGTTCATTCTCTCAAAATAGCGTTCACTGTTCATTGGTGGTGGGATTGTCATAATGCCTCTAACTCTGAGGTTTTCAAAGGCGTTAAGTGTGCTTATGAATTCCTCAACTACGCTATATTCTCCCGAAATTCCGCCTTTAGTCTGCTCATTTGCGATATTTACCTCAACGAGAACGTCCATGCTCAGGGAATGTTTCTTCGCCTGCCTGTCTATTTCGGCGGCGAGTTTTAGGCTGTCAACCGACTGAATTAAGTCTACCTTATCAATTATATACTTTACTTTGTTAGTTTGCAAGCCCCCAATGAAGTGAATTTCGGCTTTTTTTGTATATTTTTCGCGTTTTGAGAGATATTCTTGCACTCTGTTCTCGCCTAAAAGCTCTATACCTAAAGAAAGTGCCTTATTCACCATCTCGGGTTCAACGTTTTTTGTCACCGCCATTAAGCGAACCTCGTCTTTGATGTTATATTTGAGTTTAGTTTCGTTAATATTGTTGATAATAAGTTTATAATTCTCGTTCATCGACGATTTTCCCCTCATATAAGTCAACTCCGCTCACCATCACTATGTTGTAAAGAGACAGATAACCGGGCTGTTCTGTGGTGTCTTCGACAATCACAAAGTCCTCTTCGTTTAAGAGTATTTTAACTTTAACAAAGACTAATTCAACCCCCACCCTGATAAGCACGCCCTGCTCGCCGCTGTCGTTAAACCGCAACGCACTGCGACTTATGCGAAGCCCTTTATAATTATTCATGAGCAGATTAAATTGCGCTGTGCGGCTTTGCAAAAACTCGTCAGTCAATATATCGCACTCAAAAATTATTATACTATCATCGCCATTTTGGTTAACACTTTTAACCCTAACATCAGTGACTTTTGAGCTTGAACCCAAGCGCAACCGCATATCAAGCCCTACATAAACGCCGCGCGTTTGCGCTGAATCGAAAATGCCAACCAATTGCCACTTATAATTATCTATCATCTTCCCGATAACGTTGTCGGGGACAGGGAGTTGTGGGTTTCTTATGACTTCTTCGAGCTGTTCTTTCGTAAAATCTTTAATGTTTTGCGTGTTTATCCTGCCCTCATAGCCGTCAACCTTGCTCACGAAATAGCCGGGGGCATCGGCTATAACATTGCTCGGCAATCTGCTTATCTGCGCTCTTAATGACGTTATATCGTTGCTAAGCTCAGCCGCTTTGCCGCCAAACGAGTTATATGTACCCCTGACTATTTCTCTTTTGCTGTTGAGAGACAAGAAGTTATTTTTGAAACTGTTTATGTCCTCAAAATTACCCACAGCCACACGGCTCATAAGTGCGGAATGATTGTTAACGAGTTGATTTGAAAGCGTGTCAATTTGTGAGTTGTCGGTGTTTTTGAGGGTTTCGGCATCTTTTAAAATCTTTATCTGCTCTTCAATTTGCGTTATTTTGTTTTGCAACATAATGTCGTTTCTGCTGTTATAGCTCTTAGCGATAACCGAGTTTTTTGCAAGCTTTGTCCCATCGCGATGGGTATAGGCGATTTCTCCCACGTTAATAACTCTTATAATTGACTCATCACGTGCAAAAACACCTTTAAAGGGCAAAGCTTGAGTGGTTTCATAAAGCAACGCCACCTCTGTTCTGTTGGTTGAGGTGAAGTAAGAGACCAACCGCGACACAAGCACAACCACAACAAATAGAAAGAACAACATGGGAACGACAAACGTCAACACGCTTTTTCGTCTTGTTTTCTTTCCCTCCTGAGGTGACTGAGTTCCGACTGCGCCGGTTTTTGCTTTATTAATCCCCAATTTTTCAGACATTCCCTTCTTCCTTCTCGAAAACATCGAATATTGTCAATGTTTTAAGCGGTGCTATGGTGGAAATTGCGTGTTTGTAGATGAGGTTTTGTTTTCCGTCAGAATCTAAAATGACGGTATAGTTGTCAAAGCCTCTAACAGTCCCTTTAAACTGGAAACCGTTAGTGATGTAGATTGTGACAGGTATCTTCTCTTTACGCGCTTGGTTTAAAAAGACATCCTGAAGATTTATGTCTTTTGCCATTTTAATCCCCCCATTCAAAAGGTATTTGATTTAGTATAACATACTTTCTTAAAAATTACCATAGATTTTTAGTATTTTTTATTATTTTTTTTGTTTTTTCATAAATTTCATTAAAATTTGTGTTATTATCGCTGATTAGCCAGTTGATTCTCTTGTCGCGGCGCAACCAGGTGAGTTGGCGTTTGGCATATCTTCTTGTGCTTTGTTTTAGGTTTTCGACACATTCTGAGAGGGGGGCAGTGCCATCGATATAGGGTTTTAACTCTTTATGCCCAATCGCCTGCGCCGCTGTCGGGAGTTTCATTCTTAAAAATGCACGCGCTTCTTCAACCAACCCTGTTTTTAACATTTCGTCAACCCTGCTGTTAATCCTCTCATATAAAAGCGCGCGCGGCGAATAGTCTAACCCGATGAGCAAAGGCGCGTAAGGTGAGGGAACAGCGCGGCTTAAAAGCTTATGCTCACTCATGGCTTTCCCCGACATTTTTTGAACTTCAATGGCTCTTATAATTCGCGAAAGATTGTTTTCGTGCAATTTTGAAGCTGTTTCGGGGTCTTTTTCTCTGAGTTGTTCCAACAAGGCGCGGTTCCCCTGCTTTTCGGCGAACTGCCGCAACTCCTCGCGAAATTCATAGTCGGCACCCGTATCATCGAAAGTTATATTATCAACCAAACAGGAAATATAAAGCCCTGTTCCTCCTGCTATAATCGGCAGTTTTCCTCTCAAAGCAATGTCGGCAATTTTCGCCCTCGCCGCCTTAAGATAATCGGCAACAGAAAACGCCGCTTCAGGCTCAGCAAAGCCAATTAAGTGGTGTGGCACTTTGCTCAGCTCGTCTGCCGTGGGTTTAGCTGTGGCAATGTCCATGCCCTTATAAATTTGCATTGAGTCTGCCGAAACAACCTCGCCGTCAAATTCAGCCGCTATGCGAACAGCAAGAGAAGTTTTCCCCGAAGCCGTCGGCCCGCAAACGACAATAATTCTAAACTCGCTGTTCAATACACAGCCCCCTTATCTCCCGAACATTTTCTCGATTTCATGTTTCTTTAAAATAAGAACGATTGGTCTTCCGTGAGGGCAAAACCTGATTGACTCGTCTGTCCAAACGGCGTTTGCAAGAGCGGCTAAGTCATCGAGAGAGTTCTTGTCATTCGCCTTAATAGCTGATTTACAGGCAATTGAGTGAAGAACATCATCGAAAATTCCCAAAGAATTTTGCTTCATGGCGGCGTTGCCGGTTTTTAACGTTTGCGCCAATTCAGTTACTAATGCGTTCAAATCCTCACCCAAAAGAAGCGACGGCACTGCCGCCACCTGCACAGCATATTCCCCCACAACAATAATGTCAAATCCAATCTCTGACAGCAAGCTTAAATTCGCGCTTATGGTGTCAACATCGGCGTTTTCAAGCTCAATGACTGTTTCTTCCGCCAACAACTGTGACGAGTTCACCAAGCGAGATTTAAGGCTTTCAAACCTTATTCGCTCGTGGGCGGCGTGTTTGTCTATAAGTATAAAATCATCATCGTTTTGGCAGAGCAGATAGGTTTTAAACAGCTCTCCTATCAGTTTCAACTCGCTTATTTGAGACTCTTCAAGTCGTTCCTGCCGCAAAATTTCGGGCAATCTTGTTGACTTAAACTGACGTGGCGACACTTCGGGTTGCTTTATTTTTTGCGACTCTTCAATTTGAAATTGCGGCTTATTAATTTTTTCTTGTGGAATGTCAAGCGGCGTTGCCGTATAAGCTTGTTTAGTTGAGCTAAACGTGATTTTATTAACATTTTCGCGTGACGGCAGGGTGTACTCCCCCTCACCGCTCGTTTGCAAAGTCTCCGCGCTCCTAAAACTGACGGGCTTTTTATTGTCGGCGTTTAGTATAGCGTTTTTGACTGCAAAATATACGGTATCGAAAATCAAGTTTTCGTTAGAGAACCTAACCTCGGTTTTAGCCGGGTGTATATTAACATCAACGCAGGAAAAGTCAACCTCTATATTTATTATGCAAGCCGGAAATTTCCCCGTAGGGACAGTCCCCCTAAAACCGCTTTCAACCGCCGCCATTAACGCCAACGATTTTATGTATCGGCGGTTGACATAAAAATACTGCATTGTGCGATTCGCGCGCGCGAAATGTGGCGATGAAACATAACCGGTAACATGAACCCCATTTTGACTATATTGCGTTTCAATAAGTCCTGCGGCAAATTGTTTGCCGAAAATCGCGTATATTGAAGAGTAGATTTGCCCGTCACCGTTTGTAATTCTCAGCGGCTTATTGTCGCGGATAAACCTAAAGCTGATTTCGGGGTGAATTACCGCCAACTTGTCAACAACCGCTTGAACGGCGTTTCCCTCAGAAACGTCCTTTTTCAAGAACTTGAGCCTTGCCGGTGTATTGAAAAACAAATCTCTTATTATAATAGTAGTGCCGTTCGGGCAACCCGACTCATCGTGAGACAGCTCATTTAAACCCTCGATTTTATAACTGCCCCCACGATTAGCATTTTGCACCCGCGACATTAGCTCTACTCGCGAGACCGCCGCCACAGATGCCAACGCTTCGCCGCGAAAACCCATAGTCGCTATGCTGTCTATGTCGTCTTTTCCGCTGACTTTGCTGGTTGCATGGCGCAAAAACGCTGTGGGCAGTTGCTCAAAAGCAATTCCGCAACCATTATCGGTAACACGGATAAAGCTTATCCCACCATTCATAATTTCAATGCTTATTGAAGTAGCCCCCGAATCAATCGAATTTTCAACCAACTCTTTCACAAGCGAAGCAGGCCGGTCAATAACTTCACCGGCAGCGATTAATTCAGAAACATTTTTGCTTAAAACATTAATTACAGGCATTTTAGATTCCTTTTGTGGTTAATATTACCAAAGGCTTTATCTTTTATGATTTTTTTGGTGTCAGCGAGAGTTCGTATCCCAAGGCATCAACGTATTTCAGCAGGGTTCTAAGGGTAGGACTTTGTTTTTGTGCAGAACCTTTTTCAATTCGACTAATTGACTGTTGTGGAAGCCCTGTGATATTATGCAACTCCTTTTGTGTAACTTTGTTAGACTTACGAGCCTCGGCTAATTTTTGCCTAAAAGCGTACTCTCTTTCAAATTCGTCATACGCTTTACGTGCGACAGGGTCGGAATCAAGCAAAGCATTTAATTCCTTTAATTCCTCTTCAGGATTTACTTTTATAAACGGCATATAGCAACCCCCTATATTAAATTTCGCTCTTTTGCTCTTTGAATCGCTTTGTTAAGTTCAAATTGTTCAGCTTTCCCTTTTTGTTTTTGACAAGCGTGAAGAAAATAAACATTGTCAGCATCGGCGATAACATACATTATACGATTATCGGAAAATTTAATTTCCCATAACTTGCCTTTTAGTTGCCTTGTGTCTAATCTTTCAAATGCTTCCAACCCGTCTTCGATTATTTTATGTCTTATCCCGTAGCCTGTCGAACGCTCAGAAACAGGTAAAGCACTTAGATATTCTTTAATTAAATTTTTGCCGCCTGTGGTTATATAATCAATGATGTTCATACGCAATCTTCCTTACAATCCTATTATACATCATATTAGCTGTATTGTCAATGGATAATCTGTTAATTCCTAATTCACCTCGACACTGTTCTTGCCCTATGGAATAGTATAACATAATTCAAAGACAACTGTCAACTCTCCACTGTCCACTGTCAACTGCCGTCAATTGCTCCCCGTTTTCATCGCGACAGATGAGCATTGCGTTGTTGTCTACTGAAATTGCGGTTGTTTGTTTTTGTGTGCCGTCAGGCTCTTGTGTTGTTACTTTTTGCCCTATTGTTATGCAGTTGTCGATATATTCTTGCCTGTACTCTTTAAAGTCAGAGAAAATCACAGTTTCAAGCTCTTTTAAAATTTCGCACAAAAGCACGTCAGGCTCGACTCGTTTATCAAAAACGTCACAAAGCCCTGCCGCTTTATCTAAAGCGTTCTTGATAAAAAAATCCGCGTTTTCAGAGAGGTTGATGCCAATCCCCGAAATAACACTAAAGTTGTCACCAAATGAACGGCTCTCGCATAAGATACCACAGACCTTTTTCGCGCCCTCAAAATCAGGCGCGGTGAGCAAAATGTCATTCGGCCACTTTATAACCGGAAAGACGGATTTTTTCGGCGTTTCAAAAACTCGCTTGATTGCCCTTAAAACCGCAACGGCGTTAAGTGCGGTCAGCGGCAGGGGATTTTTGATGTCTTTAAGCAAATATGAAAAGGTGAGTGAGCCTGTCGCGCTGAGCCATCGCCGCTCAAATCTGCCTCTTCCGTTAGTTTGAACTCGCGCAACCACCACTGTTTTGTGCGGCAAAGAAGAAAGGTTTTCTTTCATATAGTCGTTGGTTGAGCAAAGTTGTTCAAAACGCAAAACATTAAACATATTTTCGGGCAACCTCCGGGAACCCTTTTTATTCAGGGCCTATATTCTACAATATTCATCACAATTTCACCCGCGCTTGATATTTCGATTATGCCGTATGTCGGTGGGTTTTTGCCCCTTGGGTTGTCAAGTGAGCCTGGATTCATTACATATATGCCGTCAATGAGGGCAGTCTTAAAAACGTGGGTGTGACCATACAGCGCGATTTCACAGTTGTGATACGCCGCCTTTTCTAAAAGGGTTTCTACCCCCACATCAATGTTGATGTTATAACCGTGGTTGCAATAAATGCGGCAGGTTTCAAGGTTCGCCACCAACTCCTCGTCTAAGTCGCCGAAATCGCAATTGCCCTTCACGATTAAAAATTTTTTGTCGGAATGTGTAGCGGCGACATCGAAAAACTCGTTTTGCCCGTCACCCAAATGAATAAATAAGTCTGCATTTAAATTTTGCTCGACAACGTTATTAAACGCGCGAAAATTTCTGTGGGTATCTGAAACAACGACAATTTTCACTCATAACACCTCCGTTGAATTTCTTAAATATACTAATATAATACCAAAATAAAACCTTAATGTCAATAAAATTTCTGAAATCAGGGTTATATTTTATTTTAACAGCAAATAAACTATAAGGAGGAAAATGCAATGACCGGTATGGACAAAATGCTCGACATGCTCAGCGGACGTTTGGGAGTGTCCGGCGACACGCTTAAGAACACTATTCAAAGCGGCAACGTCAACAATCTGCTTTCGCAGATGAAACCGAGCGATGCCGCCAAATTCAAAAGTATGATGAATAATAAAAACGGCATCGAAAAAATAGTGAAATCGCAAATGGCAAAAGACTTGATGAAACAGATGAAAACATAGATTGCAAAGGGGGCGCATTATTTATGGACATGGAAAATATAGCGCAACTTTTACAAACGATGTTGTCGTCTGACAACACAGAAACCGACACGCCGTTTAACGGCGAGAGCGAAAACGCCGATGGCGAAAACAACGGGTTCGGCGACTTCTTTTCGGGAATAGACCTTGATATGATAATGAAGATGGGTGAAGTTTTCTCGAAGTTGCAACAACATGATAAAAACGTCAGTCTGCTTATCGCGCTGAAACCTCACATGCGCCCTGAAAATCAAGAGAAAATCGAAACAGCAATACGCCTTGTGAGGATTATGGGGCTAATCCCACATATAAAAGACATGGGTCTTATGGATAAAATATTCTAAATTAAATAGCACGTTTGTGCAGAAAGGGCATGGTTTAATACATGGAAAAAACGATGTGGAGCGTAGACAATATGTCTCCCGGCGAACTCGAAAAAAAGCAGGAGGCATATGCGAAACAGGCTTTAGAAATGGCAAAGCGCGGTAAAACAATGCCCGAGAGTCCAAAACCCAAAAACATAATCCCAAGCACAATGCCCGAGGTGCAAAAATCTAAAAACATAGTCTCAAGCACAATGCCTGAGGCGCAAAAATCTAAAAACATAGTCTCAAGCACAATGCCTGAAAGTCCGAAATCCAAAAACATAATCCCAAGCACAATGCCTGAAAGTTCGAAATCTAAAAGCATAGTTGTCGATAATTCTGATAAAACCATTAATATATCCGCAGGCAAAAGTCATTTCGTTGAAAGCGAAAATGTTAACAAAGAGCTGAATAAAATGGTTGAAGAAAAAATCATAAAAACCGAAAAACAAGAAGAACAAAATAGATTCGGCGACCTTGATGAACTGCGCACGATGATTGAAAAAGAGCTTCAAAGGTCGGCACGAAAAAGCAAGCACGCGCCATCAAAAGCCCACGGTGGAGAAAAATTAGAAGCCCTCTTTGACATCAAAACCGTGATTGAAAACGAAATCGAAATTTTAAGGCAGAAAAAGAAACCAAGACCACCGGTGATTGTTGTGGAAGAACCACAAATTAATCTAAACGCCGTTATTGTGGAAGAGCCGCAAATTAACTTAAAAGCGCAAGCGGTTGTGGTAAAAGAAGCTAAAGTTTCACCGCAAGCGGCAGTCGTTGTAGAAGAGCCGCGAATCTCTCCACAAGCGGCAGTCATTGTAGAAGAGCCGCGAATTTCACCGCAAGCCGCCGCTGTTATTGTGGAAGAGCCGACTGCTTGTGAGATTGCGACTGAGAGTTGCAGGGGTTTTGCGGTTGCCGGTGAGACATTCCATGAGCCGAGTGCTTGCGAGATTGCGACTGAAGCTTGCAGGGGTTTTGCGGTTGCCGGTGAGACATTCCATGAGCAAAATGCTTGTGAAGTTGCGACTGAAAGTTGCGGTGTGAGTTGTTCAGAACCGAAAATAGCCGCCGATTGCGAAGAGTTAATCGATGTGCGAAAAATAGCGGGTCGCCGCCGCGCGCAAAGGGTCAGAGAACGCCCACCTAATTTCACGGAATACATAAACAAACATAACGAAAGGGTAGACAGCCGACATGAGCGCGGCGGTGAGAGATGTTGCGAACATTCGAGAAACAGGGGCAAAAAAAACCGCCCTTCGACTTAACCGCGATTTTGGCGGACGAAGATAAGCGGTTAATCGCAATTTTAATGTTAGTTCTGTTCAACCAAAAAGCAGATATTATTACGATTATGGCTTTGGGGTACGTATTGTTCAGTTGACGAACAATTGACAATTGACGAACAATTGACAATTGACGAACAATTGACAATGTACAATTGACAATTGACAATTAAGAGTTTTATAGCCTTTCCGTCTGAATTTTATTTCGGCTACGGAAAGGCTATAATAATTTGCCGGCAGCACGTTGGTTGACAAATTTTAAAAAAAGGGTTATAATATTAATGCCAATTGTCAATTGTACATTGTCAATTGTCAATTGCCATAGGGGGGTTAATTATGAAGCCAACTGAAGAAAATATACTATACACACAAATAAACATACTAACAGGATTGTTTGAGTTCACAGATATAACAAAAGAGCAATTTAAAAAAGCTGTCACAGAACACGATGTTATAGGATTTGTCAGAAGAATGTATGGGCTTTTTCACGAAGAAGGAATAATGAGAAATATGTATGATACTTGTGAATATCTGAAAAACAGGGGGATAACAGTAAATGTCGTTGAGGAATAAAAAACTGTTAAAAAATGGGATGGTTTTGTATCATGGCAGTAATGAGGTTGTGCAATATCCCGAAATAAGAAAAACCATGGGCTATAAAGACTTTGGAGATGGATTTTACACCACCGTGGAAATAAAACAAGCAAAGACTTATGCCATAAGAGTGGACAAGCGGTTTAGAGAGTTAAACGGTAATGTGAGTTATGAAACATCGCACCCTGTAGTAAACATTTATAAAGTTTCTACAATAGAAGATTTAAATATAAAGCATTTCAAAGACGCAACTGTGTCTTGGTTAAGGTTTGTATGCAGAAATAGAGACATAAATATAAAAGATAAAAATAAACATGGTAAAGATATAATAATAGGAAAAATTGCAGATGATGACACAAAGAGGGTATTAGATGAGTATATGTATGGAGATAAGAGTTTGTACAGAGAAATCGCTAAGATGAAGGGGTTAACCGTAGAACAAGAAGTAATAAGCAGACTATTGACCGATAGATTAGAAGAACAGCTTCTTTTTGCAACTCAAAAGGCGTTAAGCAGGATTATTTTTATCGGAAAGGAGAGCCTTTTAAATGGAAAATGGGTACGGTAATAGAAATAACACAGCGATATGGCATCACAAACAGCTAAAAATTAAAGCTGTAATAGAGTCTATATCAAAACAATCTAAAACAAAAAGAGAAAATGTGTTAAAAAATTTCTTATCATCTAAAACATTTGAGGTGTTTAATAGTTCAGACACAATGTATTTAGATAGCACAACATATATAGTGCAGTTGTTTTATTACGAATCTACAAAAGACTGGGAGGCTTGGAGAAATTATACTCCTTAATGGCTAAAAACAGAAAAGGCGGTACACATTATGAAACTTTATAACAAACTGCGTGTTCAGCATAAGCGGTTTATTTATCATGGCTATAAAATATATGATGGTGGATTTTCTTTTCATTTCAGCATGGACGACATTGAATTTAAGCCTTCGTGGCGGCATAGCTTGCCTGTTTTCGATGTCCCCTTTTATTCAAATTTGGTTTTCAACTTAGGAATGGTTGAGCTTGTCAGCTACTGGAAAGCCGCTTGTTGCCCGACAGTTGAGGTGCGTTGCGGTTACTTAGATGACTTTCAAATTAATTGGTGGAAGAAGTTGTATAAAAATGGGCTCGGTGAATTTTTCTATATGAACAACATTGAGCCGGACGATGATTTCATTGACATTAAAGCTTTGAATAATTCGGGAATGTCGCCGACTGCCCCTGACATTTCTGCTTTAAGCGGCTGTTTAATCCCGGTTGGCGGCGGCAAGGACAGTGTTGTTACAATGCAAATGCTCAAAGCTTACGGTGACAATCTTTGTTATATGCTCAATCCGCGAAAGGCGGCAATTTCCACCGCTCACCTTGCAGGCTTTTCAGACAATGAAATCATTATTTTCAATCGCACTATAGATAAAGAATTGCTAAGACTGAATAAAGAAGGTTATCTTAACGGCCACACGCCTTTCTCAGCGATTATCGCGTTTTCAAGCTATATTGCGGCATATTTAACCAAGAAAAAATACATCACGCTGTCAAATGAAAGCAGTGCAAACGAAGGCAACGTAGCAGGGAGCAAAATCAATCACCAATACAGCAAAAGCACTGAATTTGAATCCGATTTCAGACATTACACCAAATATTCTTTTGGAGTTGCGCCTGAATATTTCAGCCTTTTAAGACCGCTTAACGAGTGGCAGATTACTAAAAAGTTTATGTCTTATGGGGGAATGGCACGCCAGTTTCAAAGTTGCAATGTTGGGACTAAAACCGATAGTTGGTGTGGCGTTTGTGCAAAGTGTTTGTATGTTTATATTATGCTTGCGGCTTTCTTGCAAGACGTTGAATTGGTTGAAATTTTCGGTGTTAATATGCTTAAAAACGAGGATTTGTCGGGAATGTTAGATGCCCTTGTATACGAAAGCGCGGATAAACCGTTTGAGTGTGTCGGCACAAGAGAAGAAATTAGACACGCCTTGAAAATGGCATATAAGTTGCGCGAAGGAAAAGAAATTCCTCCTATGTTGTCAAGATTTATAGAGCAAAACGGGAGTCAAACAAACAACGAAATAGACTTTTATTTCGACAAAAATAACTTTGTTCCGCAGGAGTTCCTGCATCTTTTTGATGAATGGAGGGCGAAAAATGACGAGTAAATTAAGGGCTTTCTTTGAGGGTAAAAAAGTGTTAATTTTGGGGTTCGGCCTTGAAGGAAAATCAACGTATAAGCTGTTAAAAATGCTTGATTGCGCTGCGTTGGTTGCCGTTGCCGATGCGAAACCGCTTCCCGAAGAGCTTGATTGCCTTAAATTCACGGGCGACGAATACGAACAACGTGTGAAAGAGCTTGAAAGCGAAACAGAATATGACATCATAATGAAGTCGCCGGGCATTGCCCTTTATGACAGGGTGAACGAGTCTCAAAAATCGAAAATCACCTCACAAAGCGACTTGTTCTTGCGATTTTATGAGGGGAATGTCGTGGGCGTAACCGGAACCAAAGGCAAGTCTACAGTGTCGGCACTTATTAACCACATTTTAAATAACTGTGGCAAAAAGGCAATTTTAATCGGAAATATCGGAATACCTCCGTTAGAGAACTTGTCCCACTATGATGACAACACCATAGTTGTAATCGAGTTATCGGCGCAACAGTTAGAGTATGTCAAAGCCTCGCCGCGCATTGCTGTTTTATTGAATATATACCCTGAACACTTAGACCACTTCACCGATTTTGAGGCCTATAAGGCGGCGAAGGAGAATATTTTTAAACAGCAAAAACCCGGTGACGTTTTAATATATGATGAAACCCTCAAAGCACCGCCGAATATAAAAACAAAGCTCATCGGGGCGCACAACCTATATAATATAGCCGTTGCTCTTAAAGCCGCGACTTTATGTGGGGCAGGAGTAAATACAGCAATAAAAGCGGCTGAAACATTTTCACCGCTTGCGCACAGGCTTGAGCCTTTAGGGCTTGAAAACGGCATTGAGTATGTAAATGACAGCATAAGCACAATCCCCCAATCAACAGTAAACGCGCTTAAAGCCCTCCCTGACACAGATGTTTTAATTGTCGGCGGTGTTGACAGGGGCGTTTGTTATGATGACTTGTTCGAGCATTTAGAAAAAGACGAAAATTTAAAGTTTTTAATCGCGCTACCCGGGGCAGGAAGGCGTATAGCCGCGTGTTTCGATAACGTCCACACTGCCCACCGATTTGAAATTTATTTGGCAAGCGACTTAAAAGATGCGGTAGAGTTCGCCAAAACGGTGGCGAAAAAACGCTGTTTGCTTTCCCCTGCCGCCGCGAGTTATGATGCTTATAAGAACTTTGAGGAGCGCGGAGAGCATTTTAAAAAATTGGTTAAATTGCACAAATAATATGTTCCAAATTTTACTTGATAAAATTTGCTATTTAATGTATAATAGTAGTGTTATTATTTTATAGGAGGAAATTAAAGATGGCAGTAAAAGTGGCAATTAACGGGTTTGGGCGCATAGGGCGCTTGGCATTCAGGCAGATGTTCGGTGATGCAGGTTATGAAATAGTCGCGATTAACGACCTTACCGAGCCTAAAATGTTGGCTCATTTGTTAAAGTATGACACAGCACAAGGGCGTTATGACGGGCACACGGTTAAAGTTAGCGATGATTCTATTGTCGTTGACGGAACTGTTGTGAAAATCTATAAAGAGGCGAACGCTGAAAACCTTCCGTGGGGCGAACTCGGCGTTGACGTTGTGTTAGAATGCACCGGCTTTTATGTGAGCAAAGAAAAATCGCAAGCGCATATTAAAGCGGGCGCGAAAAAGGTTGTCATATCCGCGCCGGCAGGCACTGATTTGCCTACCGTGGTTTTCGGTGTTAACGAAAACATCATAAAATCAAGCGATACCATTATTTCAGCCGCATCTTGCACAACCAACTGTCTTGCCCCCATGGCGAAGGTGCTCAACGACTTTGCCCCTATTCAAACAGGCATTATGTCCACCATTCACGCTTACACGGGCGACCAAATGGTGTTAGACGGCCCACACAGAAAAGGTGATTTAAGACGTGCGCGTGCCGCCGCCGCCAACATAGTCCCGAATTCAACCGGGGCGGCTAAGGCTATAGGTTTGGTAATCCCCGAACTCAACGGGAAACTGATAGGCTCAGCACAACGCGTTCCCGTAATAACCGGTTCTTCAACTATTTTAGTTGCTGTTGTTAAAGGCAAAAACATCACTAAAGAAAGCATCAACGCCGCCATGAAGGCAGCCGCATCGGACTCTTACGGGTATACTGAAGATGAAATAGTCTCATCAGATGTTATTGGAATTTCTTACGGCTCGCTTTTCGATGCAACACAAACTATGGTCGCCCCAATCGGAGACGACCTCTATCAAGTTCAAGTCATCTCATGGTACGACAACGAAAACAGCTACACAGCGCAAATGGTAAGAACCATTAAATATTTCGCGGAAAAGTGACGAACAATTGACAATGTACAATTAACAATTGACAATTGTGGTGTCGCCGTTGGCGACGTATTTGGATTTATGGCAAATGTTGCCCTCTGAAATCCGTCCGCGCAAGCGGACACCATTAATTGTCAATTGTCCATTGTCAATTGTCAATTGCCATAAGTGTTCTTGATAACCACTTTAAAAACAAGGAGAATTTTGTTATGAAAAAGTTTTTTGATTTTAGCGGATTAAAGTCAATCGGTGGCTTTGATGTCAAAACGATGTCGCGCATTGGGGTTGTTGCCGCGCTTTATGTTGTGCTTACTATTTATATTGCCCCTATTGCTTATGGGCCTATTCAGTTCAGAATTTCTGAGGTTCTTATGCTGTTATGCTTTTTAAACCCTCAGTATATAATCTCAATGATTATCGGCTGTGCAACGGCAAATTTATTGGCATCGCCCTACGGAATGGCAGATGTTTTGTTAGGAACCATCGCAACCGGAATAGCGGCGGTCTTAATGGCAGGGTGCAAAAACATTTGGGTTTCAAGCATATTTCCGATTATCACAAACGCGTTAATAATAGGGTTTATGCTGTTCTTTTTATACAACGAACCGTTGGCGTTGTCAATATTAGCAGTTGGGTTCGGGCAGTTCGTTGTTATTACCGTTGCAGGCGTTCCGTTGTTCAGGTATTTATTTATGAGATACCCCGTTTTCATGAGGATTATCGGAGGGAGAGGACAATTGACAATGTACAATTGACAATTGACAATTGTGGTGTCGCCTTGCGGCGACGGATTTAAAATTATAAAAGCTACACCGCCCGACACTAAGTGCCGGGCGGTGAAAAACAAAAACCCATTGACAAAACACAAAAGATATGCTAAAATTAAGATAAAGAACTAAAGGAGGTGCTTTTGATGGCAACCGAAACATTTTATAAGCGAATAATTCTATCAAACGAAGCCGCCGAAAAATTAGCAGATGGCTTTGATAAACCAAGAGAACCCTATGTCCCCAAAAGCGACAGAGAGGAAATGCACAGGAGGAGCGATAGATGGTTAAAACGATACCTGTCCCCATCAGAGGGATTGTCGGAACAAAAAGAGAGCTAAACTTAAAATCAGCGATACAGTCCTTTTCTTGCAGGGATAATGAAGTCGAAAGTTTCTTAAAAAACAAAGCCATTGATTTTGAAGTACGGCATAAAAGCCGCACATATCTCATGCTTGACGAAGAGGAATCAGATGTAGATGAACCGATTATTTACGGCTTTTTCACCCTCACAATGAAAACCCTTGAATTGACTCAATCGCTGTCAAAATCCACAATAAAGAAAATTGACGGTTTCTCAAAAGATGTCCGGGCAACCGAAGCTATTCTGCTCGGTCAATTGGGGAAAAATAAAGATTATCAGACTCAAATAGACGGGCAATCTATTTTAGATGAAGCTATAGAAACCGTTTATGATATTCATAAGCTCGTTGGTGGGCGCATAGTTTTCCTTGAATGTGTTGAACACCCGAAATTGATTGATTTTTATGAGCGTAATGGCTTTATCTCTCTGCAAAAAAGCGGCGATTATCTTCAAATGATTAGGTATCTATAAGTTGACGAACAGTTGACGGCAGTTGACAGTTGACAATTGATAGTTGACAGTGATTGTAGGGGACGGGCTTGCCCGTCCCGAATGAACACCGAAATTATACACCGCCCGACACTTTTGTTGGGCGGTGGTTGGTTTGCGGTACGGGCAAGCCCGTCCCCTACGGCGTGTTTTCTTTGTGAAAATTTCGCAAAACTATTTACAAATATAGCAAAATATGGTATTATTAATCCATGAATAAAAATTGATGGAGGGAATGTCATGTTAAAAAATACATTGAAGCTAAGATTTGTTGCCACTGTTTGTGCATTTGCTATGCTTTTTACGGTCGCTTGCGATTCAGAAAATGCTAATGTCAACAGCGAACCTGCCATTCAAACTGAACAAACCCCGTCCGTTCAAGTTGAATCATTTACTGAATCGCCCGCACAAAGCGATGTCGGTGGTTTCCCGGTTTCCACGAAGGAAAGTGTTCACCCCGTTTTAGAAGAAAATCTTTGAAATGGGCAAGAGCAACTTTCCTGTTCTTGTGCCATATGTTCCAGCCCCACCCCCCGAACCCGAGAAGCAACCCATTACTAATGTAACAGAAGAAGACGAAGAAGAAGACGAAGAAGTTTATTATGAAGATGATTTTTTTGAAGAAGATTTCTTTATCGAAGACGAAGACGAAGTTGATTTTGACTTTGATTCTGACGATAGTTGGGACGATTACGAAGATGATTCACAAACGGAAAGCACTGATTCAAGCTCTGACTCAAACACCGCCGCGATTGATGACTTTTCAACCACTAATGTGCAGGTTGAGGAAGTTGAAGAAGGCGATATAGTTAAAACCGATGGCAAATATATCTATACGTCGTCCACTCGCACCGCAAGCGTAAATGTGGTTGAGACGAGCAACGGAAGAATGAGACGCATTGCCCATATTGAAAAAGAAAACGCAAGACCGATTGAACTTTTGCTGTATAAGGGTAGGTTAATTGTGTTTTGGGAAAAATCCGAATACAATATATATGGCAAAAATAACGACTACCTGCGTAAATATGAACACCAAATGGTTATAGAAGTTTATAACACTAAAGGCGACTTTAAAAAGCCAATGTCAGTTTATTCTCAAATGGGCAAATACTATTCTTCACGCATGCTCAACAATAATATTTATCTTGTTACCGAGTTTTCGCCCTACTTAACCTCAAACGAGTTTGATGAGGCAGATGCACGCGGATACATTCCGTCTTTTGCTGTTAACGAAAAAAATCGTTTTATACCGTCAAGCTCTATCGTAATTCCGCCGGAACTTAATTCGACATCTAAATACACGCTCATTTCCGGGCTTGATGTAAACAATCAAGAACTCTTGGTGTCGGCAAAGGCGACTTTAGGGCAAGCAGATGTGGTTTATTCCTCACGCCGTAATATGTACATAGCCGACCTTAGTTGGAGAGGTGGACAAAGCACAGACATATCTAAATTCTCGCTTAACAATGGGCGGGTTGGATACGTTGGCTCTTGCAGAGTTCTCGGCCATGTAAAAAATCAGTTCGGCTTAGATGAACACAACGGCGCGTTGCGCGTTTTCAGCGAGTACGTAGATTGGGATTTAGAAACAATCCTCACCACCTTTGACAGTGAACTTAATTGGCTTGCTTCAATTAGAGGAATAGGTGCCGGCGAGAATCTTAAGTCAGCGCGTTTTTATGGTGACGTTGGCTACGCTGTTACATTTATGGCGACAGACCCACTATACTCCTTTGATTTAAGCGAACCCGCAAACCCGATTATGTTGGGTGAGCTTAAAATCCCCGGTTTCTCGCGCTATATGCACAGATGGGATGACGGTCTGCTGTTAGGGATTGGCGTTGATGCCGATGAAAACCGTGGTGGCTTAAGAACAGGATTAAAACTATCCATGTTTGATGTTTCTGATAACGAGGAGATGTCTGAACGACATGTACATATAATACCGGCGGTAAGGAGCGGAACTTGGGGGCGACATATCTTCACCCCTGCCGAGGTAGAGCACAGGTCGCTTATAATATCGCCGCAAAGAAATATAATAGCATTTCCGTATGTTAATGATAACGTGTACAAATACGCGCTGTTTTCATATGACAAAGAGGTCGGTTTTAAGCTTATAAGTGAAATCATAGATGATGAGCCTAATTTTGAATTTACCCAAATGTCTTTCAATGATGCTTGGATTTATGGCTATTTTGATGAAAATAATGATTGGATTTGGGAAGAAGATTGGTGGTATGATTATGAAGATTGGTGGCATGAAGATCGGGATAACCGGTGGGAAAGACAACAGTACGATAACTATATAGGTTTCAGGCGTGGGCTTTATATCGGCAACTATATATACGCCATATCCGATAAAAAAATCGTGTCTGCAAGATTAAGCGACTTAGAGATAATACAGGTGCTTTTGCTTATTGACGAACAATTGACGGACAATTGACAGTGGACAGTTGAGAGTTGACAGTTTATGTAGGGGACGGGCTTGCCCGTCCCGAATTTGACAAACAATTTGACATTGCTTTAGAAATATGCTATACTATACAAAAAGAGGTGATTAAAATTTCAGCTCATGAACAAAAACACGATGAAGGCTATAAGTCGTTGCTGTCAAAAAAAGAAAACTTTTTACACTTCCTTAAAAAATACATAGCCGCCCCATGGACAGCAGACATATCTATCGATGATATTGAAAAAATTGACAAGAGCTTTATTACGCGCGAGTATAGAAAAACAGACTCCGATTTGATTTACAAGCTTAACATGAACGGCTCTGAGGTCTATCTGTATGTGCTGTTAGAAATGCAGTCAACTGTTGATTTTACAATGCCGTTCAGATTGCTGAGATACATGGTTGAGCTGTTGACCGACATATTCAAAAACACCGACAAAAACATTCGTGAGCGCAAGAGCTTTAAACTCCCTGCAATTGTTCCTATTGTAATGTATAACGGCGCGGACAATTGGACTGCCGTTAGAAATTACCGTGAATACACACACAGCCACGAAATTTTCGGTGACAGCATTGTAGATTTTCGTTATCTGCTGTTTGACTTAAATCGCGCCGATGACGAAACAATCGCTTCTACGCGCAAACTCTTAGATGCGGTATTTTCGCTTGACAAAGTAAACTCCGATGTTGATGATTATATTTTTCAAGCGTTAAATCAACTGTCTAAATGGAAACATTCATTAGGCGACGACGAAATAAATGAGTTATGGGGGTGGCTTGAGTATATTTATTTCAAGGGAAAACCCCCACAGAATTTGGAAGGGTTTATAAAACAAATTTTTAAGAAAGATGAGGTGAGCGGTATGACACATTCATTAGAAAGATGGAGAGATAAACAGACAAATATAGGTATTCAGATAGGTCTGGAAAGGGGCATGGAAAAAGGCAGACAAGAAGGCAGACAAGAGGGAATTCAAGAAGGCATGGAAAAAGGCATACAAGAAACCATTGAAAGGTTCAGACGGGGCGGCATGTCCGATGAAGAGATTAATAAGTTTTTGCATTAAATTCTAATTGGTTTTTGAAAAATGTAGGGGACGAACAGTTGACAATTGACAGTTGAGAGTTGACAGTTGTGGTGTCGCCTTGCGGCGACGGATTGTAGGGGACGGGCTTGCCCGTCCCGAATTTATCGCAAACCAACCCCCGCCCAACACAAAAAAGTGCAGGGCGGTGTATAAAAATTTTAAACACTTGCCGATTTGCGCTTGACTTTTTTTGTTTATTAGTGTACAATTTTATTGTAGACTATAAGTAGAAAGGGTCGGGCGCATAATGTATAATCTTTCGGGCAAGAAGAGAGTCGTTATAAAGGTAGGGACTTCAACGCTGTCTTATGCCAACGGTAATGTCAATCTAAGGCGGATTGAGGAGTTGGTAAAGGTTTTGGCAGACCTCATAAATTCGGGGCGTGAACTCTTGTTAGTTACAAGTGGAGCGGTGGGAATAGGCGCGGCACGAATGGGTTTTTCTGAAAAACCCCATGAAGTCGTTCAAAAACAAGCGTGTGCGGCAATCGGGCAGAATATATTAATGCACTTTTATGATAGTGAATTTTCAAAGCACAGTCATACCGTGGCGCAAATTTTGATGACACGTGACGTGATTGCCAATAAAGAGCGTTCTCGAAATGTCAGCAACACATTCCGACAACTATTATTAATGAAAACCGTGCCGATTATTAACGCCAATGACAGCGTTTCAATCGAGCATCTTGACTTCGATGAAAACGACACGCTCTCGGCTATGGTGGCGAAATTGTCCGATGCCGATTTGCTTGTCATTCTCACCGATGTTGACGGGCTTTATGACAAAAACCCCGATTTGCCCGATGCGAAGCTTATTCCCGTTGTGAACGATGTCACTAACGCTATGATTCATAACGCTAACGAAAAGGGTAGTGAGTTTTCAAGTGGCGGTATGCTGACTAAGCTTGAAGCGGCGATTATTGCCAAAGAGGGGAATATCCCCACCGTGATTATAAACGGCGAACACCCCGAAATTTTGTATGATTTGTTTGAAAATAATGCGGTATGCACCTTGTTTACCGTTGATTAAGAAAGGGAGCTTTAAAATTATGGAGTATTTAGAAAAATTGGGCGTTAACGCAAAAAAAGCCGAGCGCGAAATGTGCGGAATAGGCGCGTCAGACAAAAATAAGGCACTGAAAATTTTAGCCGAAAACCTGTTGGCAAACACCGATTCTATTATCAGCGAGAACCTAAAAGACATCGTAAATGCAAAAAAGAACAACATGAGCGCGGCATTTGTCGACCGCTTGAGCCTTACTAAAGAGCGGGTTGCACAGATGGCAGACGGCGTTTTAGAGGTTTGTTCGCTGTCTGACCCTGTTGGTGAGGTGACCGGAGGTTGGGAGCTTTATAACGGGCTTGAAGTGACGAAAAAGCGCGTTCCTCTCGGGGTTATCGGGATTATCTTCGAGTCGCGCCCGAACGTCACGGTTGATGCCGCCACGCTTTGCCTTAAATCGGGCAACGTGTGCATTTTAAGGGGTGGGAGCGATGCAATTAACTCAAACGCACGCTTAACCGCCATAATTCAAGATTCGCTTGAAAAGGCGGGGTTGCCGCGTTTTGCGGTTCAGTTGGTTGAGGACACCTCTCGCGAAACGGCGGCTAAATTTATGGGTCTCGGGCAATATATCGATGTGCTGATTCCGCGTGGGGGGGCCGGCTTAATTCGGGCGGTTGTTGAAAATTCGTCCGTTCCCGTAATTCGCACGGGCGAGGGTGTCTGCCATGTTTACATCGACAAATATGCCACTCTCGACATGGCGGTGAAAATCGCCGATAATGCTAAAACGCAACGCCCGTCAGTCTGCAACGCCGCCGAGACGATTTTAGTGCATAAAGACATTATTAAAGATTTTTGGGAACGTCTTTCCCCACTTTGGGAAGGCAAGGTGGTTATTTATGCCGATGAAGCAACAGCGCGCTACGTTAAATCAGAGAGAATTGCTACCGATGACGATTATGCCGCCGAGTTCAACGACAATATAATTGCCGCTAAAGCGGTTGACAGTGTCAACGAAGCGGTAGAGCATATCGCGCGTTTCGGAACTAAGCACAGCGAATGTATAGTCACCGAAAATTTAAAGAATGCCGAGTTCTTTATGAAAGTGGTGGATGCGGCGGCGGTTTACGTGAACGCCTCAACGCGTTTTACCGATGGCCAGCAATTCGGGCTTGGCGCGGAAATAGGAATCTCAAACCAAAAACTTCACGCACGCGGCCCCATGGGCTTAAGCGAACTCACCACATACAAATATCTTATACGCGGCGATGGTCAAACGAGGGAGTAGGTGTTTTAAATGGCTAAGACTAAGAGGGTTAAGAAACGTGATGAGAAGAGGGATTATGAGCCGCGAGTTTTAAAACAGCTTGTGGGCACTCTTGAGACTGCCCTTGATGAGGATGCAGATGAGATTGAAGAGCTGTTCGACACGGTTGAACTGCCGGAGCAGACACCGCACGCGCCCGCCCCTAAAAGGCGGCAAAAGCGATATGTCGCCGTTGGAATAATCGCGATTTTCTTCGCGCTCATCGGAATAATTTCAGCGTTCAACTTTTCTGTCAGGGCTATTGATGATATTACCAATCAAAAGCGGCTGAAAGATGAATTCGCTAAGTTTATCTACCCTGTTGTTATTACCGACCCACCAGAATTTGAAAGCAATCGAAACATTCCACCCGTAACCGTAATATCCGCCGCAATTTGGCGAATTATCATATCGGGGCAAACCGATTTATACACACAAGATATGGGTATGGTAACCATTCCGGCGGTGGACGTTGAACATTCGGCGCGAAGCCTTTTCGGAACAGGGTTCGACATTGTTCACCAATCGGTTGACAACATTGAAATTGTGTTCAGATATGACAGTGAAATTAACTCATACATAATTCCGGCGCACATACGCTATATGACTTATATGCCGCTAATTGAAGACGTTTCAAATATCGGTGAGCTTTATACTGTTAAAGTCTATTATGTGGTGCCCGGCCCTCTTTCGCTTGCAGGTCTCGAATTTGAAAACGCACCGCCCGTCAAAAGCATGGTCTATACCGTGTCGCGTTCAAGAAACGCAATGACAGTCCACTCAATAAGATTCGGCGACGACCAAGCCGACATAGGCAGAAGAGCATTCTAACGGCAGTTGATAGTTGACAATTGACAGTTGACAGTGATTGTAGGGGACGGGCTTGCCCGTCCCGAAATAAATATTTACAAGAAACGGGACGGGCAAGCCCGTCCCCTACTGCAAACCGACAAATATTTTTTGTGCAATGTATACAAATTATTTCCGCTTTTTTTTATTAAAACCCGACAAATTGTTATTGACAAATGAGTGTTTCTGTTGTATAATGTATTATATGTAGCTGTCTTTAATTGGCAGAGCTGTTTCGTACCAACCAATTATTATTTGTCGTTGATTTTTTTGGAGGAGGCTAAATTATGATTATTAGGAATTTGCAAAGGCTCAAGAACAAAAAGGGTTTCACGATTTTTGAGCTTATCGTTGTTATCGCAATCGCTGCGGTGCTTGCGGCAGTTATTGTCCCTGCTTCGTCGGCGATTATCGAAAACGGGCAGAAAACAAATCGCGCGCAGATTGCCCGAACTATTTATGTTTCAATGCAGAACTTTCTTTCAAGAAGGCAGGTTGAGGGGAATTTGAGAGCCGATTTCACCGGTAGCTTCTTCACCCCCAACTCTGATGTCTTAAACCCCGCTATGGAGTATGTTAATCTCGTTTCAGACCAACTTGCTTCTAACGGGCGACCTTTGATTGATGTGTTCCCTCCAGATGATGCCGCTCTTATGAACGAGGCGAATGTTCGCTTTGTGAGTTTGCCGCGCGGCTATGTGCATGGTGATATCGACCCCGTGCTTGGAACTGTCAATCCCGAACGAGACAGATTTTTTGAAGTGTTGAACGAGGTTGTCCTTGACCGTGATGTTTTACAAAACGCCATTCTTATGGAGTACAACATAAGAACAGGCGTTGTTTTGTCTATTTTCTACGGTGATGCCGGGCAAGATGAGTTTAAATATATGAATAATAACGATGCCACTGAATTGGCAGACATAAACAATGTGACCGGCGCGCGTGGGTTAGGCCCCGACGGTTATACTCTCGCTGAAGAGCGACTTCAAGGTTATTACGGGGTTACTGAGACAGGTGTCCCCCCTAACATTGAAACGGCTATTGATGGTGGCATACAGCTTTTAGACGGTGAGTTGTGGGTTTCAACCACACGCTGTAAAGACAGTGTGCTTTATGCTGTGGTTCATATTGCCAAACCCAATTTCAACCCCGCAACCGGAGCGCACGACCCATTCCCCCCATATACATTTGAGTTGATTGCCGCTGTCGGAGGAAACGTTGTGGGTTCTTCGGTTACGGTTAACTTAAACACCGTTGCGACTGATGACTTTTATGCCGCTCTCAGCATTGGTGACAGGATTTATCGCGACAACGCAACGATTACCGAACCACATTTTGAAAGATTTGTTTGGATTATCGACTACGTTGGTGAAGACTATCACGAAAATGGCACACGCATTGACGTAAGCTCCGGCGCGACGCAAGCCACCGATGTTCGCGCGAGACTAAGAAGAAACGATGGTGCGATTCAAACTTCCGCTGAAATTGCCAACACCCACTACGGGCGGCAGTTGATACCGGGTACGTATGAAGTAAAGTCTGCAAGGCATTTACATAACATTCGTACTCACCCCGAATTGTCGTTCAGACAGTTAGAGGATATAGATTTAGGAAAACAATTCAACAAAATTAATAATTTTGTTCCGATTGACGGGCTTTCGGGCGTGTATAATGCTGTACGCATAGACAGAAGAGACGATTGTTTCCGTGTCGGTTGTACTAACTTTGCGCGTTGTGAAGATTGCAGCAGATATAGAATAGAAAACCTCAAAATATCAGCCCCATCGCAACCAGATGTCGGGTTATTCATGAAAAACAGCGGCAGAATTCAAGGGCTCGCTTTGTTTGACACCGAGATTATTGCTCAAAACGGTGGCATACTTGTCGGCGAGAACATCGATGAGGGCGAGATTGCCAACATCAGAATAGAAACCGCAACCGCGACATTCAGTGGCGGCACTAACGGTGGTGCAATCGCCGGAAGCAACGAAGGTTTAATCACCGACAATGTTATACGTGGGACGGTTATTTTAGGCCCCGTCACAAACCTTGGGGGAATTACAGGCGAAAACTCCGGTAAAGTTCAAAGAAACGCACTTGAATATTCACGAGTTTTCCGTGAGACGAGCGGTGGAAATATCGGCGGAATTGTCGGCAATAACGCCGGTGGTGAAGTCTCTGACGTTTATTTCCTTTCATATGAGAACATTAACACGTTAGAGGCCCCATTATCATACCAAGCCGGAGGAATTGTCGGGAGTAACGTGGGTGAAGTTACTCGTGCTTTGTTCATATCGCCCGCCCCTCGCGTTTGCGGAATGTGTGATGCTTCTAACAGCGCGTGGTGCAGTCATGAGGACGTTATGAAATTCTTATACCCGACTGTAAGAAGCGGTCAAAATTCGACTCTCAGCTTCTACTTAGCGGGTGACCAATACAACGCAAAAGATGTCACGGGCGGCAGAGACTATAATTTCAGCAAAGATGCTCTTATCACCGTGAGGGGAGTAACTAACAGCGAACTCGGGACAAATAATATCTACGGTCTGCCCACAGACCTGCTCACTAAACGTTGGATTGAAATTGAAAGCTCTTCTATCATGGGTACGTCTATTGTCTTTTCAAACTGGCGCGCGCCGTCAACCGAAAGCTATAAATACCCTGTTATAACACACTTTGAAGAACCCGGATTACACCCAACCACCGGTGACAAACTGGATATTGAAGAGGTGTTTGATGGTGACCCCGATTTAGCCGGACGACTCGGCGTTAACCTTGTAAATGCTAACTTTAACGAACCTATGATTGTCCCTGAAGAAAGGGCAACAGCGGCGCACCCCGCAGGAAAAGTGTTTAATTTCATAGGCCCGGGGGAAAGCCATTGGCTCGCCGGTAACCCCAATAATGCAGCGGGCAACCCTGCTTATCTCACATCGGGCGCAGGTCCGGGCGACTATAACTTAACTGCCAATCGCCCTACTGTAGCCGCCACTGTAGAATCCGGTTGGGGTGGATATTATCATCAAGATTATGTTCAAGGGTGGGCTGCACGCCCCACCGTTGTTTCCCAGTTGAGCCTTACAGACCTTAGATGGAGATGGAATGCCGACCACAGAGTGCCGCCCCCGGCAGGTGTCGCACTTGGTCGCGCGTGGGAACCATTTGAGTTTAACAAACCTATCAGCGGCACCGCCGGAAACACCAACACACCTAATGGGCGCGCACGCCGAAATTACGATGGCTCAATGGATAAGGTTTATATCGAGCTTAACGCGCAAATCCCATCTACCATATACTCAATCAACCGAACAGAAGATGCCCCGGCATTTACCGAACAAAAATATTATTACGCTTTTCATCATCTGACAAGAAATGAGGTGCCTGTTGCCACAGAAATTAGGACAGACCGCATGAATTTCTATCTGACGAAGATTAACGAGGCCGGCTCTACCTTGGCCCCAAATAATCCCGATGGCAGATACCACGCCGGTTATAGTGGGCTTACAATGATAAGACCGGCACACTCTCCACGCAATCGACCTACCGGTGGCAATGACCCTGCCGGCACCGGAAACGAGTTAACGGGGGCTAACCGAAATAACCGTTTTTATAACGTATCTGCGGCGCGCACGGTTGAATATACTCATCAAGTCCGCTCACCAAACCCGACTACAGGGGCGCTTGAGAATAGAGCTTTGAGAATCTTGCTTCGTGATTATTGGGAGGGAAAGTCTCAATTTGAAGGGTATAACTGGGATAATACGGTTAATAACAACATATATCTTTATGATGTGTGGATAGGAAGCCAAGGCTCAGGCAACACCGGCTCTCGAACAGGTTTCGGCATCACTTTTTGGACGAATACAGCTATCAACACTGCTAATCTTAACATGGACGGATATGCAACAATGGGTCTTTTAGCTGCCGCCGTCACTAACGCCAACCTCAATATGAATGGAATCACACCTACCCCCGATGCCACCCAAAGGCTCGCCGAAATTGAAAAGAGAATTATAGGCTATTGGGATGTTGCTTACGGGTGGAAGAAATACTACGGTCTGTATGAAGTGGAAGACGGGCAAGCGTATACAGAATTTGCATTTCAATCCACCGGCTCGGCAACGAACAGTGAGGTTGAAGGCAACTATTTGGCAGGGATTGAATTTGATGCCGCACCATCGTTTATGACAGTAATATCCTCAATAAAAAGAGGAACTAACGAAGCGCGGTTCGTTGAACCAGGGGATGTCTTGACTATTGAACACTTACTCGAAAATAAAGGTGAAGTTCCAACCAACAGAATTAAACTCACAGACAGAGTTCAGTATCATGTACTGCTTAACTGCGCCATTCACGATAACCCCGAAGACCCGCTCGGCAATACCTGCAGACTGAATTCTGCTTGCAATTTTAATATCAATGCTACCGGCAGAAGAGCAGATGGTTCTACCTTCACTGTGGCACCCATTATACAGCCACCCACTGCTGATGTTGGGTATGTGTTAACAGTTGAATTCCCCTCTACGTTTGCGTTGGCACCGGGCGAGTCTATACTCATTTCATATAACGTTCAAGTGCGATACGGTTTGATGTCTGAGCCCGGGCTATCAACTTGGTTCTATCCGATTAGGCTTCGAGGTGAACTCGAACATTATGACAGGGTGTTCCCGCTTGAACATTTAGCCCTTGAGAAGGATAACGTTTCACCTATCGCCCATGTTGACATTAGTCAAATTCAACCCAATGCAAACATAACACTTCAAAACGGAACTCCAAGCCGCATTAACGGGCCTTTCAGGGTGACACTCACCATTGAAAACGAGGGCGAACATCAAACGCGCGGATATATAACCGCCGATATCCCGAAAGGATTCAATGTTTCAAGGGTGCGGTCGGGTTCGTTGTTCCCAAAATTCACACTTAACGAGACAATAACATCCAAGCCCTCAATTGAAATAGACGGTGTCAACCTAAACCCTGTCGGAACAAACGGAAGTAGCCGTGTATACACCTTTGACTTAGAAGAACCGTTGGGGTTAATGCGCAATTCGATCGGTATTCTAATGGGGGCGGATGCAAGGTATTGGTTCTCAAGCAATATAGGGCGCGCCTCGCTGAAGTTCCCGCCGGAGATAATAGCCATTACAACAAAAGCCACTAATTTGGAATTTGAAGCCACTCCGACAAGAAGAAGATTTGAGGTAATAGATGCGAACTATAACGGCTTGCCACCTGAAATAGACAGAGCCAACTCTTATGACGTGACATTGCCGCAGCTTGTCTTAACCAATGCCAATGGAGACCCGTTGCCGTTAGCAATCGGTAATGTCTATGCAGTAATGGGGACAACACCGGCAGGAGGGCGATTCAGAATAGAGCAGGTTCAAAACGACAGCGCAATCGTCATTACCCCAAATCAAACAACAACCGATGGCATGACCTATAACACCGGCGATTTTGATGCCACTGTCTATTACAGAATAGAGGCAACCGCTTCAAGAGGGGCAGATGTTATCGACCTAAGCTCTCAAGGAGTTAATGAAATCACCGTTAGTTATCGGCAGTAGTAAAGAAAAAAGGGGTGTAAGTTATGTTTAAACTTCGTTCGTTTTTCAAAGTCGGCGTGAAGCGAATTCTCGACAAGAAAGGCGCGAGCTTGTTGTTTGTTATGGCGACTATGCTTTTCTTGCTTGTCATTTGCGGCTCTGTTATGACCGCCGCCATCTCAAGCATAAATTACGGTGTCGGTCAAAGTGACACCAACCGCGTTATGGCGTTAGAGAATTCGATTCACGAGACCATTATGTTCAGCCTGTTGGCTGACATTGACGACCCTAACACGTTAGCCCACCAACTTTCGGTAAGGCTTTCAAACGGAAACACCTCTCAAGTTGAGCTTGATTTCGACTTAGACAGTTTCCCCGACATTTTTGATGACAACAGAATACAGTTAGACAGCATATGGATTGCGTTTGTGGGGGAAAACTCAATAAATAACGACTCTCTCCCCGCGCTGTATGAGACGGTTACCCAACACAGAGTCTGCTCTGACGACACAAACTGCACGGCAATTGTTTATTGTGGGCCTCATAATCAAATGTGCGAGTATCTTTGTTCAAACCCCGACCACCTCTTGCACGTGTGTTGCCCACCCGAGGATTGCCCTTTAGAAGGGGCCCCTGACCACATCTGTTGTTCATCCCCCTGTTTAGAGAGCTGTAACGAATGTGTGATTACCTGTAAATATGCGCACGTTTGTTGCCCACCGGAAGATTGTCCGGAACAAGACGAACCGGGGCATGTTTGTTGCACACCAGCTTGCACTTTGTTAGAAGAGCATTTTTGCGAATTTGGTTGTATTGTCATCTGCTCCTTAGACCACTGCTGTGACCCCGATTGTCTCGATGTAGAGGTGCACGGGCACGTTTGTTGTGACTTTGATTGTCCGTTTCCACCCCACCCTACTTTGAACTGTGTCTATATTTGCGAACACGCCGATGAACACCACAACTGTGAAACAGAACCGGATGGTTGCGTAAATGTGACTGACATCAGCCACCAGTGCGACAATCCCGCAACCTGCAACTTAGCAACCAACCAAACAAGAACGTTTAGCGTTTCAGAGACAACTTTAATGTCACCGCGAATACCGCGGACAATGACGGCAATTTCAGATATGACAGTTACCGTTCAAATTGTCGTTGACGGCGGCAGAAGAGTCACCTCAAGGGCTACATATTCCTACACAGGGAACACGGTGTCGGATTGTCAGAAAATACCCGGTGTCTGCATCCCACCCCCGGAAATTGGAATGCTTCGCCCTGATGGACCGCTTGATTCGCCCTACCCTCGCTGTTGCTTAAATGATAATGTGTTAGAAACTGATTTAGGGCTGAATTTTACCGTTGCCGGTTTCGGAGAATGGAGGTTGGTTGGCTATGACAGAGTTTAAAAAGCGTATTGTTTCAAAAAAAGGCGAGCTTTTACTCGAAACGATTATCAGTATTCTTGCTTTGGGCATTATGGTATTGGGGATTTCGCACATCATCAGCATATCGCTAAACATAACGGGCGATGCCCTCGCCGATGCAAAACATTTGCAAGAAGAAGTCATTAACCCCGTGATGGCATGGGAATATACCGACAGTGGCATAACGGTTGCTAACTTCAGATTTGAGGGAATAACAGTATCGCATGGCGTAACTATAAATGTCAGCAGTCTCGGCGATTCAGACGACCCTTATAACAGCATAATAGCGTTTACTCCGAAGGTGGTGGGTGTGTCATGACAGAACATTTAAGTAAAATAACCAACAACAAAGGGGCGACTTTGGCTGAGCTTATAGTTGGCACAGCACTGCTCACGATTGTCATGCTCATGATTTCCATGATTTTCACCCACGCTTCTCGTTCACAACAAATGATAGTCGAGATGGCTGAGTTAGGGGCAATGATTGATGATGTTTCAAACCCGTTGATAAGAGACTTAACGAGCGCGAGCGTTCCGTTGAGATTTGATGCATCTGATTGCATTCACATTCCCGTCTGCAACCCCGACAACCCGACAACCTGTTGGGCGAATGGTGTAAGCAAAGTCGCAATACCCCAACCGGCATCGGTATATGCGATTGAAGACGGGCTGTTAGTCAGAACTTGCACATCGTTGGCTTGCCCCTTGACGGGCGACCACACGCACACGGTTTTTCCGAGCGAATTTTATAAAAACAAAAACGTCAATTTCACCTGTGAGCCAACAGGCACCATCGGCAACGCCTATCTGCTAACCGTTGTAATCGCCCAAAACGACACAGACACCGAGCTGCTGAGAAGAGAGTATGTCGTAAGACCTTTGAGGGTTAATCTTCCGGATTCAGAGACGTAATATATAGTTAGCAACTATCCACGCCCAATTGTTATATTTACAACCCACCCCCCATATATTTATACGGGGGGGGTGGTATTTTGTCCGGAAAAAGGAGAGCCGAATATAAAAAGGGAGCTAAGAAAACCTTTAAAATATACATAATATCGGTGGTCTTGGGCGCATTAGGCAGTATTGTCATGCTCTTGCTTTGCTCACTTATAATGTGGCTGTTAAAGCTTCCCCCTGAAACTGGAGAGACTTTTGGAATGGTCTCGTTCGGAGCGGGCTGTCTCATCGCCGGAATGATTTCTGCAAAAATCATTCATCGCGCCGGAATGTTATGCGGCATAAAAGCCGCCTTATTGCTGTTATTACCCGTTATGGCGGTGTCAATCGTAACGGCACTATTCTCAACGACCTCAACCAATCTAATAGAACTTCTGTTAGGACGAGCCATAAACGCCATAATCTGCGGGGCCGTTGGTGGAGTGATTGGGGTGAATGACAACTGACGAAGAATTGACAATGTACAATTGACAATTGACAATGAAGGAGTCGCCGTTGGCGACTGATTTGAAATTATAACAGCTACACCGCCCGGCAGTTTCTGTTGGGGGGTGTTTGGTTTGCGGGACGGGCAAGCCCGTCCCCTACAAAAAGCACTATCAAAAGGCGTAGCATATTTCAAAAATAAATTAAAATCCTGTCCCAAAATGTCCGTTTTATTATGTTATAATATTTACATGATTATTTAATGCAGAAAGGAGGGGATTGAAAATGAGAGCTAAAAATCAAAATTATTTTTATATTTTTCGTCAAAACAAACAAAGCCCATACGTAAAATTTGTGAGAAGTTACAAAATTCATAAAACGCAAAATTATTTTGCATTTTGGGGTTGACGAACAGTTGACAGTTGACAATTGAGAGTTGACAGTTATGCTGTCCGCTTGCGCGGACGTTTTTATTTGGCGCATTTGTTGCAACTTCAAACTCAGTCGCCGCAAGGCGACACCACCATTGTCAATTGTCAACTGTCAATTGTCAATTGAAAAAGTGGGGACCGCTTCAAAAAATTGAGCATTTGCGCGAGCATGAGAATGGCGATGCGAAGGCGCAGGCACTGTTAGCGCGGTATAATTCGCCGCTTGAGGAATTGAAAGTTAAGTGTTTTGGCGACATTTGCGTTAGGGCAGGGAGTCGGGTTCCGGTTGATTTGCCGCATGTCGGGCGCAAGTTCATGATTGCCGAATCTTGCATTCACACATTTTCAGGAAATTCTCACATGATGGAGCTTGACTTAGTGAACGAAAACAAGTATAATATAAGGACGGCGTTTATGCCTGTTGTTGAGGGTGATGAGGTGCTTGAGAGTGAGGGGATTGAGAAGGGGATTACTTATTTTTCTACTATGGGGAAGGAACATAGGGGCGGTGATTTGCGTGATGATGAGCTCATAACGTTCGATAAGTGGGATGTAACCCGTGTTAATCCGCAAAACAGCAAGGAAGGGGTGACGGTTGTAGAATGGTAAAAAGAAACTATACGCTTTGTCGAACTAAACGCAAAGATGTAATTGCTTATAGCGAGCCTATACTTGAAAGCAAATATCGCTTTAGAAGGTCGAAAGAAAGAGTAGACCTTGAAGCTTACAGAATTTTCTATGAAAATCGCAATTTTTGGGTAGAAGTAGAAATTTTAAAAAATGCCGCATACATTTTGTATAAAGATGTGGAGTTTGGTCTCGAAGAGCAAGAGAAGTTTGACCGAATGGTGAAGGAGCATGAGAGACGGTTGGTGGAGTATGAGAGAAACAATCCTTCGAGAGCTAATCCTACAGCCAGCAATATAAACACAGGACATTTGTTTAGGTGTACTTGTGATGTTCATAATGGTAGCCATAGTGGTGTGGATTACGCAGGTGTTAGGGGAGACCCAATTTATTCAGCCATAAGTGGCAACGCTGTAATCATAAAGAGTGGGGCAGTAAACAACAAAAACAACACAAGCGACCCGGGAAATTACGTACAAGTTATATCCGAAGACAATACAACAGTTACGCAATATCTGCATTTAAACACAATAACTATTCAAAACAACCAAAAAGTTCAAGCCGGAACACAAATAGGGACAATGGGAGATACCGGTTATTCATTTGGTGTTCATCTTCATTTTGGAGTGATGATTAAGGGTGTTGCCGTTGACCCAATAAAATTTTTGGAGGGAACTCTATGAAAAAATTAATACTATTAGTTGCAACCATTGCGTTAATTTCATCGTGTAATCTTCATTCAAACGACATCGCCCAAAAAGAAAACATAATCGTGCGAGAGCCTAAGATGAATGAAGTTACGTATGAAATAAGCGAAAAGTTAATTGGAAAGTATGTTGTCGAGAATGACCCTGAAATGTATTTTGAAATTAAGCCCGATGGAAAATTTGACATCTCACTTAATGCCAATTCGGGATATGCAAGGTATAATGAGGAAACCGTTCAATTTACCGCACTCTATTCAGACATAAGGACAATCATCAGCTTTAACATAACAAGCGGTCTGCATTCATTTGGTAATGTCTTATCAATTAGTTTTATGGGCAATCCTGAATGCACCTCTTTTCTATCAACAACATACTGGTCTTATTTAAACTTAGAATTTATAAAGCAACCTTAACATTCAAAGGAGATTCATGGTGAAAAAGATTGTAACTATAATTTTAATAGCTTTAATCTTTACTTCTTGCGGCTTTCAAAAGTCGCAAGAAGTTGAGGATTATGCAAAGGAAACTCAACACATTCCCAAAACAACGCAAGCAACCCAACCCACTGAAACTCTGACAGAAATAGATGACAACCCTGTTTTAGCTTTTGTGACGATTGGTGGGACAGAATATGACACATCTCTTGTTGAATTAGATTTGAACTGGAAAGATTTAGGCAACGAGGACATTGCACCATTGAAACATTTTGCAAATTTAGAACACTTAATTTTGAGCGGCAATGAAATCAGCGACCTAACCCCATTGTCCACGCTCGCAAACTTAGAGCGATTAGATTTATCAAGAAATAAGATTAGCGACTTAACCCCATTGTCAGAGCTTGTGAATTTAAAGCATTTGGATTTTTGGTGGAACAAAGTCAGCGACCTAACCCCATTGTCAAAGCTTGTGAATTTGGAGGATTTGATTTTTAGGGAAAACGAAGTCAGCGACCTAACCCCGTTGTCAAGGCTTGTGAATTTGAAGCGTTTAGATTTTGGTGACAACAAAATCAATGATTTAACTACATTGTCAGAGCTTGCAAATTTGGAGCATTTAGGTTTTTGGGACAATAAAGTCAGTGACATAACCCCATTATCGAGACTTGTAAAGTTAGACGTTTTAATCTTTGATGGAAATGAGGTTAGCAACCTGTTACCTTTATCCGAGCTTACAAGTTTAACAATTTTGTATATGCAGTTCAATGAAATCAGCGATTTAACGCCATTGTCAGAGCTTGTAAATTTGGAACGTTTAGGTTTTGAGAACAATAAAGTCAGCGACTTGTCGCCGCTGTCTGAACTTACAAATTTGAAAACTTTAAACGCTGCTAACAATCAGCTCGTTGACTTAACATCATTGTCTGCCCACAACAACTTAGAGTATTTGTTTTTGCAAGGCAATCAGATTGAGGATTTAAGCCCGTTGCTTAACATTGAAAGTTTGAATACTTTGTTTTGGCACAACAATCCGATTGACGATTTGTCACTTTTAGAACAGTTTGAAGAAAAAGGCGTTAACTTCACGTTTTGATAGCATTGACATTGCTAAACGACAACGAAGAAGAGCAGTGAGTTTGAAACAGAACGGCGGTTCTCACGCCGCCGTTCTGTCTTGTTTTAGCAAGACATTCCAACAAAAAATAACCCAATATCACACACCGTAGGTAGAGGGTATGGTCTATAAAAGAAAATCGGTGAAATAAAAACCGTTATAGAAGCATTAGGAGGGACATTAGAGTGAAAAAGCTTTTAAAAATAGTGCTTATACTATTCTGCATAGCAACGAACATAATACAGTCAATTGTTTTTGTATTTGTGATTGGGTATCTTTTCGCAATTAGCGGTGCGTACACCGTTGTATATCTTTTTAAACCTAACCCACCAAGCCCCGAAATCAAATACGGCGAGTTTCCGCTTCATATAGTTTACGAATTGAATGGTGAAATTATAGTGCTAAGAGATGTGATGATTTGTGAGTTTGATGGGTTTGAATATTACGGAACTCCGGGTAACAAACGCCGCGTTTGGAAAACGCGTCTTAGGAGCGGAAACGAGAGATTGACCTTGTTAAAAATTGATGAAGACACAGAACTTTATTGTTGGTATGGCTCGCCTAACTATTATATGGGTGATTTGCGTTATGGAGAAACACCGGAAGAATATGAACAAGACCTAAGGGATAGTTTTGAATGGGGGTTTATAAGTATTAGAAGAGAGGGATTTAGCAACGCAGCGGTTCATGCTGATAAGGCGTGGGAAGATTATAATTTAAGGGTTCTTGATTATTATTTTTCAAAGCCTATAGTAAATAGTTTTGAGTAAAAGAGTTTTTCAGGCTGCCGCCCGATGCTAATAAGTGTCGGGCGGTGGGTTGTTTTTGGTTTTTTGGGGGTGGTTGTGTTTTAAATAGAGTGATGGGTCTTACGCTGTCGCTCTCACCCATTTTTGCAAGACATTCCAACCAAAAACACCACCGCCCAACACAAAACTGCCGGGCGGTGTAACTGTTATAATTTCAAATCCGTCGCCGCAAGGCGACACAATAACTGTCAACTCTCAATTGTCAACTGTCAACTGTTTAGCCGTTTTCTCACTGATTTTCGCGACTTTCATCAGTTCTTCAAGGGTGGCTTCTTTTAGCCTTTGCTTGGTTTTGAAGTGTTTCATTAACGCCGCCGCCTTTTGTGGGCCTATTCCTTTTATTTTGGTTAAGCTGGTCTCAAATGTCTTTTTCTTGTGTGATTTGCGTTGGAATTCAATTGAAAAGCGATGCACCTCGTTTTGTATTTGAGTAACAAGTGCAAACACTTGTTTGTTCGCGTTAATTTGAATTTCACCATCTTCATGCGATATTGCTTTCGTGCGGTGTTTTTCATCTTTCACCATGCCGAAAAGGGCGATGTCAGACATTCCCACCTCTTCTAACACAGCTTTTATTGCACTTACGTGACCTTTGCCCCCGTCAACAAGAATGAGGTTTGGCTTTTGGTTGAACTTTACGTCGCCGTCAAGCAATCTTAAAAATCGCCGCCTGACAACGTCACTCATGCAGGCATAATCATCTCGCCCGTCAACGTCTTTGATTGTGAACTTGCGGTAGCCCGCCTTGAAAGGCTTTCCGTCGCGGTAAGTTACCATGCCACCGACTTTGATGCTCTCGCCTAAATTCGATATGTCATAGCTCTCGATATAAAGCGGCGTTTCTTTAAGCCCTAACAGCGTTTTAAGCCCTTCAAGCGCGCGAATTTCTTTTGGCACTCTTCCTGTCTTAACTGCAATATATTCGTTTGCGTTACTTTGCGCCAACGTGATTTGAGTCAAAAACTCACCACGCTTAGGGTTGATTACGGTGACTTTCTTTTTAGCGTGTTGACTGAAATATTGCTCGATTAAATCTTTGTCGGCGGCGGCTAAAGGGCAATCTATATAAATCTCACGCGGCAAACTGTCGGGGTTTTCGTAATATTCGCGCATGAATTCTCGTTGGCGTTGGGGCGGCTCGCAATGCTCTTCTATAATAAAATTCACTTTATCGGTAATTCTGCCGTCACGATATTTTATTACAACGGCGCAAATTTTCCCGGATTCTGTCGGCTCTGAAAATCCGATAACGTCATAAGGTGTGGTTTTAGATGTCTCTATTTTTTGGATTGTCCTTGCTTTCTCGATGGCTTTTATTTGGTCGCGAAGCCTTGCGGCGCGCTCAAAGCGTAGTTCTTCAGCAGCTGACAACATCGCGCGGTTAAGTTCTTCAACGCTTTTTTTACTGCCCGTTTTAATATATTCAACGGCGTTGTTAACCATTGCTTGATATTCATCGGGGCTTATACCGCCGGCGCAAACGCCGATACACTTTTTAATGTGGAAATTCAAACACGGCCGTTCTTTCCCAAATTCTTGCGGAAACTTCTTGTTACAAACGGGTAACATAAATATTTTATTAGCCTCATCTACTGCCGTTTTAACTATATGGCTACTGCTGAAAGGCCCGATGTAGAGGGCGTTTTTGTCGTTAGTGTCAAAACTGTGAGTAAGTTTCGGATATTGCGTACCCGAAATTTTAAAATAGTTAAGCCCTTTGTCATCTTTGAGTAAGATATTATATTTAGGGCGGTGCATTTTTATAAATCGTGCTTCAAGAATAAGCGCATCAAGCTCGCTGTCAGTCACTATAAAATCAAAGTCGTCAATATTTTCAACCAACTTAAAAGTTTTTTGCCCTAATTTAAAAATATTTTGAAAATAACTTGAAACCCTGTTTTTGAGGGCTTTAGCTTTTCCGATATAAATAATCTTACCCGACGAGTCTTTCATAAGATAGATTCCCGGTTTTAACGGAAGTCTCGCCGCCTTATCGCTCAAAAAAGAAATTTTTTCCATAACATTACCGCAACAACAATCACCAACCCCGCCAAAACAGCGGCTATAACATAATATATAAGCAACTCTTCATCTTCGTTTTCGTGGAATGTCTCGCCGCCTTCTTCATCTGCTGTTTCAAAGTCAGAGCCGTGCAAGGGTTCATGTATCCGTTCTTCTGAAATCTCATCTCTTTGTTCTTGCAAAACCTCATCGCTTCGCTCTTCAGCCGTTTCTTGCGGCGTGGGTGGTTCTTCTAAAACCTCATCGTTTTGTTCTTGCAAAACCTCAAAATACTTTCTCGACTGCGCGCTGTCTATTCGGTGGTCGAAAGAGAAGGCAAGTGGCGTAATATCAAAATACTTAATCGTTCGGTTGTTTTTAATATAATTGCCGCCGCTATAAGAGTTATCGCTATTCCACCCGACATCATCATATACCCATCTGTTCTCTTTGTCATACCAAAATGCATTAAATTCGTGCGCCAAAGTAATAAATGGCAGTTCTTCATAAGAGCAAGTTTGCCCTGCCACGCCGTTGTTTGAGACAACGCCGCCATTTAAAACCAACGCATTTATTCCAACGGCTTCAAGCAAAGCCGCATACAATCCCGCATAGCCGCCGCAGACTGTCCGCTTGGTTTTCAACACTTCAACCAAAGAAGTGTTCGCCCCGGACAAAACCCCCTCACTTGCGTCTTCGTCATAATAAATATTCTCAGACACCCAGCTTGAAAGGGCCTTCGCTTTTTGATAATCATCGGTAATTCCTTCGGTTATAGTTTGGGCAATGTCTCTAACCTCGTTTAATGTGTCGCGAATCACGTCAACATCTGAATTATAGTCTATATACACCGCCGTAATTTCAGGTGGAATGTCCAACGCGCTTTCTAAAGCCCTTTCTCCTTTTTCAGCCAACGAGTTGTCACCGAAAAACCAACCATTGTTATACTCTATTCTATAAAGAAGATACTCGTCTAAAGCTTGCGGCTCTGTTGACGGCAACCTTATGGCGATTCGTGTGTTTCCGTCAACGAGAACCCCCGAAAGGGTTGCGGTGAAACTTCCATCAAGTTTGGCATTAAGAGACTTTTGATAACCTGTCATGGTGCCGCCCGAAAAATAAACATCAAGCGGCGCACTGACGGCATATTTGCCGACAGCGTAAATAACATTGTCGCGGATTGTAAATTCGGTGTAATTCTCTTTGTCATAAGACGTTAACAGAAAGTTTCTTCTCCCTAAGGTGTTTTGGTATTGAGCATGCGCATTGTTATTGGCTGTAGACATTCCAAAAACAACCACGGTAATAAGGCTTAAAAATATTAATGTTTTTTTCAAATTCCCACTACGCTTTCCTCACAATATTCACAAAAGTATATATCACCCGACTCCCCGACAGATTTTTTGAAGCTTTTCGGAAGATAAGTTTCGGCGCGCGTGATACACTTCATGTTTCGGCACTCTAAATCGTCACGAAGCTCACCAATTAAGACGGGCGAGTTGTTAAGCTCATAGTTAATCGTTTGCAGAATGAGTGCCATTCGGATATACATTCCGTAATTAGCCTGCTTAAAATAAAGGGCGCGCGGGTCGTCGTCAACCTCTATGGCTATTTCGTTTACCCGCGGCAATGGGTGAAGAACAAGCATTTTTTCGGGTGCTTTCTTCATTTTTTCAGTATCAAGAATAAACTTGTCCGCCTGACTTCTATACTCCCATACGTTCTCAAATCGCTCTCTTTGAATTCGGGTCATATACAGCATATCAAGTGCGTGTTCTTCAAACGCATCTTCAAGGGAAGAAATCTCATAGTATTCTGCCCCCTTAGCCTTAAGCGGCTCTTGTATATAATCGGGCAGTCTCAACGACTCAGTGGAGATAAGTACAAATTTGTTGTTCTTGTAACAGCTTAACGCTTTAATCAAAGAGTGGACGGTTCTGCCGTTTTTTAGGTCACCGCAAAGCCCGACAGTCAAGCCTGAAAGAGAGCCGGTCTCTTCTTTTAGTGTCATAAGGTCGGTTAGGGTTTGCGTGGGGTGAAGATGACCGCCGTCCCCGGCATTTATAACGGGGCAATCGGCATTAACCGCCGCCGCTAAGGCGGCCCCCTCTAAGTTATGCCGCAAAACGACAACATCACAATATCCGCTGACCACCTTTGTAGTGTCTTTCAAGTTTTCGCCTTTGGCAACGCTGGAATTAGTTTGCGGGTTCACAAAACCGATTGTGCCGCCACCAAGCCGCAACATAGCACTTTGAAAGCTCATTTGAGTGCGTGTACTCGGTTCATAAAACATTGTCCCCATGATTTTCCCGATGCACGAATTTTCATAAATTCGGGGATTGCGCTTTATGTCCGCCGCTAATCTGAGCATATCGTCCCACTGCTCAACGCTGTATTGGTTGAGGTCGATTAAGTGGTTATAGTTTTCATAAATTTCATTCATCATCTATACCTGTAAAGTGATATTTGTTGAAAGCCGTCTAAAAGTTCATCTGAATATTTAAACGCTTGTTCTATTCCCCTTGCCACACTTTCTATTGCGTTTTCAGCGACATAACACGGCGCGCCCACACATGAAGAAATAAGGCGGTCAAGCCCACCTAACATTCCGCCGCCACCCGTTAAGATAATGCCGCTTGACAAGATGTCGCCCGACAACTCAGGCGGTGTGCGTTCAAACACCTCTTTGATTTTTGCTATGATTTCATCTACAGAGTCTTGAAGGGCCTCTTTGAGTTCATAATCGGTGATGACAATTTTCTCGGGCAACCCCCTCAACAAGTTTCTGCCTTTAACCTCAAGTGTTCTGCCGGACGGCGAAAAGACGTTTGCTAACTTTATTTTAACATGCTCTGCCGTTCTCTCTCCGATTAGAACTTTATGCTTTTGTTGAATGTATTTTATTATTGCCGCATCAAGTTTGTTTCCTGCCATCTTAATTGAGGTGGACTCGACTATACCGTTAAATGATACCACCGCGATGTCGGCTGTGCCGCCACCGATGTCCACAACCATTGTGCCTGTGGGCTTTGAAATGTCAATCCCTGCCCCGATAAGCGCGGCAATAGGCTCTTCAATCAAGCAGACTTTTCGCGCCCCGGCAGAAATTGCCGCTTCAATCAGCGCGCGATTTTCAATGTCTGTAACCATGCTCGGAACGCAGATAATAACCCTCGGCTTCACTAAAGCGTTGCGGGTCACTTTTTTTATAAACTCTTTTATCATCAGCTCAACCATTGTGTTGTCAGAAATTACACCGTCTTTAAGCGGTTTAATTGCCACGATATATTCCGGAGTTCGCCCCAACATTTTATATGCCTCTTCGCCTATAGCAACAACTAAGTTTTTCTTTCGGTCATAAGCAACAACGCTGGGTTCGTTGATGACTATGCCTTTCCCATTAAGGGTTATAATGGAATTTGCTGTGCCTAAATCAATCCCGATATCAACGGACGCCATTTTGCTCCCCCTTTATACGTTTTTATTTTCACTAATCTCATTTTACCATAAATTTCTGTTAATATCAATAAATTTTAATAAAAGATTTTTTTTATTTTCCAAATTATTTTCAACAATCTCGAAAAGCAGGCGTTTTTTAATATGACCAACGGTTTTTCCGCTGTAACCGCACGCGATAATATCATGACCGTTAATCGCTAAATCGTCAATACTTAAGCACTCACCGTCGGCGACTATAACCCTTGCTATTTCCAATGCTCTTTCATAGACCCATACCCTATCTTTAATCGAGTCGGCTTTCGCCATATCGTCTGCCGCATGAACCTCACAGAGCAACGCAAACTTCTCATATGTGAATTTCGACAACATGCGCCGCACTGATTTCTTGTTAAGCTGTTCGGGAGTTATTCTTGTGTCGTGTTCTTTAATCAAAAACAAAACTAAAGCGGTTGTCGCATTATCGAAACACAACTGTTTCAACACCCGTGCGGCAATATCACGGCTACGCGCGGCGTGCCCTTTGAAGTGTCTGCGCTCACCCTCTTCTTGAAATGAAAACGGCTTTCCTATATCGTGGAAGAACATGGTGAGCCTTAACACCTTGTCATTTCGTATAGCATCTATTGAGTGGCAGATGTGTTCAAGCACATCGTATTTATGATATTCGGATTTTTGTAAGAAGCCTTGACATTCCAAAATTTCAGGGACGAATTGAGCTAATATTTCGCTGTATTCTAAAATTACCGCCCCTGCTTTTTCACCGCATACTATTCGTGAAAACTCATCTGCTATTCTCTCACGGGCGATTTTTTTCAGCAGTTCTTTTTGAGAAAACAATGCTTTCTTTGTTTCGCCCTCTATTTCAAAGCCGAGTTGCGAGGCAAAACGCAAAGCGCGTAAAATTCTCAAAGCATCCTCTTTAAAGCGCGTTTCGGGGTTCCCCACTGCTCTTATGATTTTGTTTTTTATATCGGCGGCACCATCAAAATAATCAATCGGAACACCGTTTTTGTCAAGTGCTAAAGCATTCATGGTGAAGTCGCGGCGTTCTAAATCTGTTTTAAGCTCTCTCGTAAAGCAAACGCTGTCAGGGCGGCGAAAGTCTGAATATTCACCGTCAGAGCGCATAGTAGTAACCTCGATTTTTTGCCCACCCGACAAAACCGCAATCGTCCCGTGCGCCTTGCCAACGGTATAAAGTCGCTCACCCTCAAATGCCGCGAGCATCTCATCGGGCGTGGCAGTGGTAGTAATGTCATAATCGTGAGGCTCAACCCCCATCAACATATTTCTAACCGCGCCCCCAACAAGATAACCCTCATGCCCGACACTATTTAACTTTTCTATTACATCATTTATCAATTCCTCACCCTATTTCACAGTTGACAGTTGACAATGGATAGTTGACAGTTGTGGTGTCCGCTTACGCGGACGTTTTTAAAATTTTAAAATCCGTCGCCAACGGCGACTCCACAATTGTCAATTGTCAACTGTCAATTGTCAATTGACTTTATCATTGTGTTGACTTTCTCATAGAGAATCTCCGGGCTTTCGCCCACAAAGAATTCGCCGTTGTGGTAGAGTTTTCTTCCAGCAATCATGGTTAGAAGAACGTTTGAATCAGAGCCGCTGTATACTAAGTTGTTTACTATATTGTTTAGCGGTTGCATGTTTGGTTTGTTTAAGTCTATGATGATTAGGTCTGCCTGTTTGCCAACAGCAAGACAGTCGCAATTTTTAAGCCCGATAGCAAGGGCTGAACTTTTTGTTGCCGCCATAAGAGCGGTGGTAGCAGGCATTGCGGCGGCATTTTCGCAAAGGTGTTTTTGAAGCGTGCTGAGTAAAAACATCTCCCTCCAAAGAGACAGGGCGTTGTTGCTGGCGGGGCCGTCTGTGCCTATTGCGAATTTCAGCCCGATTTTGTCATAAACCGAAACGGGGCAAATGCCGCTTGCTAATTTCAAGTTAGAGCAAGGGTTAATAACCGCGTAAACATCTCTGCGCTTCATCATCTCAATGTCGCCCTTAGTGAGATGAACGCAATGAAAACCACCACCGCCATAGTCATAAATCCCCAACTCGGCAAAAAGGGCAGTGGGCGTTTTCCCGTATCGCTCAAGACAATCCGAAACCTCTCTTTTTGTCTCTGAATTGTGGGTATAGACCGGGAGTTTCTTCTGTTTAGCAAGGGCGGCTATTTCTTTGAGACTGTGCAAGGGGGTGGTGTATTCCGCATGGAAGCCCAACTGATAGCTCACTAAGGGGTCCATGCTGTTGAGTTGGGTGTGAAGGTTTTGAAGCGCGGACACATCGTCCCCCGAAACCGCCCCGCACACAGCATACCTAAAGCCGTATTCCCTTGCGGCGTGCGCGCTTGCAAAGGGGTGAAAATACATGTCGAACACTGCCGTTGTCCCCGATGCTATGTATTCTAACAGGGCGAGTTTGGTGAACTCATAAACATGGTCATATCCGATTTTAGCTTCCATCGGAAAGATTTTGTCAAACAGCCACTCTTTAAGCGGAAGGTCGTCTGAATAAGAGCGCAAAAACGTCATCGCGGAATGTGTATGAGCGTTTTTGAGGCCGGGCATAATTAAATTACCCTTAACATCTATTTCCTCATCAAATTTTGACTGCCCGTTTTCAGGTGAACCAAACCCACCCGAAAACGCACCTCCGATATAGCTGATTTTGTCGTCGTTGGTGTGAAGTTCACCCTCTATAATTGAAAAATCATCATCAAGGCATAAGACCTTGGCATTATAAAATCTTGTATTCATTTTTTATAAAACCCTTCTGCTCCAATATTAATTACTATATTTGTTATAAGCTCTTTGAATTTCGGTGCGACTGACTGCATTTTTTTCATCACCTCTTGATGGTCAAGCGGTTGTTCAATAATGCCGCAGCCTAAATTAGACACGCAACTTATTCCGCAAATTTTAAAGCCGGCATGATTCGCCGCGATTGCTTCACAGCAGGTACTCATGCCCACCACGTCTGCCCCTAAAAGGCGGCACATTCTGACTTCGGCAGGGCTTTCATAATTAGGGCCGCTAAGCTGAATATAAACGCCCTCTCTAAGTCTTATATCAAGATTATTGGCAGTTTCTCTAATCATATTACGCAAGTCTCTGTCGTAAATGTTCGACATATCGGGGAAACGCGGCCCAAACTCATCTAAATTTTCACCAATCAAAGGGCAAGGAACAAAATTAGCAATTTGGTCGCTGATTAACATGAAGTCGCCCGGTTCAAAGTCGATGTTAACACTTCCGCTTGCGTTTGTGAGAAGCAAAACTTTTGCCCCCATAAGTCGCATAAGCCGAACCGGAAGCACAACGTCATCCATAGAATACCCCTCATAAAAATGCACCCTGCCCTGCATAATAACCACCGGAGTTTTGCCGATATAACCGAACACAAAACGCCCTTTATGCCCCTGCACGGTTGAACGCGGGAACTCTTCGATTTCTTCATATGGAACGACATATGCCTGTTCTATTTCGTCTGCCAAAGCCCCAAGCCCTGAGCCTAACACAATGGCAACATGAGGGTTAAAGTCAATTTTTTCACTCAAACTCTCAAAGCATTTTTTTAATTTCTCGTTTAATTTCTCACTCATTTTTCAGAAACTCCCCTTCATATGAATAAAAGGGCGGATTTATTATCCGCCCTTTGTTTAAATTAGAGCCTACACAGAGAGAATTGAGTGTTCGTCTCTCGTGTCAAACAGATGAATGTGATTAGGGTCAATCGCCAACTTAACAATATCTTGCGGACGGGCGGAAGAACGACTTGAAACGCGAACAGTAAGAGGCGTTCCCTCACAATTGAGATAAAGGTATGTCTCAGCCCCCATCATTTCAGACACTTCAACGTTAGCTTCAATAATCCCGGTAATAGCCGCCGAGAGATACATGTCTTCATCGTGAATGTTTTCGGGACGAATCCCCAACACAACCGCCTTGTCAACATATCTTTCAAGCGTTGTGCTGTCAGCTTTAGCGGTGGGAACTTCAACGTAAAACTTACGTCCTCTGCCCGTGGGCGAGTCTTCAGAGCCAAACTCAACGGTATATCTGCCTTCGAGTTTGATAAGTTTGGCGTTGATGAAGTTCATTTGAGGTGAGCCGATAAACCCTGCAACGAATTTGTTGACGGGGTTTGAGTAGAGGTTTAAGGGGCTGTCGATTTGTTGTATGTAGCCGTCTTTCATAACAACAATGCGGTCGCCCATTGTCATAGCTTCGATTTGGTCGTGGGTAACGTAGATAAACGTTGTCCCCAATTTTCTGTGGAGCTTAGAAAGCTCGGTTCTCATTTGTGCGCGCAGTTTCGCGTCAAGGTTAGAAAGCGGTTCGTCAAGCAAGAACACTTGCGGGTCGCGCACGATTGCGCGCCCTAACGCGACACGCTGTCTTTGGCCGCCGGAGAGTGCTTTTGGTTTTCTGTCTAACAAATGCTGAATGTCAAGAATTTGCGCTGCTTCTTCAACTAAGTTTCTGATTTCGTCTTTTGGAACTTTACGCAGTTTAAGCCCGAACGCCATGTTATCAAAAACAGACATATGCGGATAAAGCGCGTAGTTTTGGAACACCATTGCTATGTCGCGGTCTTTCGGCGCGACATCGTTAACCAAACGGTCGCCGATATAAAGCTCGCCTTCGGATATGTCCTCAAGACCGGCAATCATACGAAGAGTGGTTGACTTACCACAACCGGAAGGCCCGACAAGGATAATAAACTCCTTGTCCTTGATATTCATGGTGAAGTCGGAAACCGCGACAACATTCCCGGGGTAGCGTTTATAAATCCCCCTGCATGATAAACTCGCCATTATAAATCCTCCTAAAATCTATTTAATATCTTATACTCTATATAATATCAAAAATTCCGCAAAATTAATAGTAGTTAAATAGCTAATTTTTTTAGTGAAGTTTTATATATATTTACTAACACAAACAAACTATTTAACAATTAAACCTTAATTTATTGTAACTAATTAACAAAAAACTCTGGTAACTTACATCTTTCCAACCCCCAAATCGAAAAGTTTGGTAAAAATGACAATTTTATATGCTAATTTTTGTGTAACCTTCATCATATAATTGAAAGAATATAATAAACAGGGGGCAAAATTATGAAAAGAGCGGCAGTTTTATCCGGAAAAAAGGTATTATTGGTTTCATTCATCGTTATTGTGGGAATATTAATATTAAGAATGGTTATTGGGGGATTGTCTTCCGGCGGTAATATAAAGGAGCCGCGAGATGTGGTCGAATACTTAAGCAACTTGGGTTGGGAGGTTAACCCCGAACCCACCGAGGTGAAATTTGTTGAAATCCCCGGGGTTTTCTCTGAGGTCTATGAGAATTATAACGAGATTCAAAAAACCAACGGCTATGATTTAAGCCGACACAAAGCAAAAACAGCCGAACGCTATACCTTTGAGGTGTTAAACTTCCCCGGGAAAACAGGGGTGTTCGCAAATGTGTTAGTGATAAACGAAAAAGTAGTGGGCGGCGACATCTGTTCATATGCTTTAGATGGGTTTATGGTGGGGTTGACGAACAGTTGACAATGTACAATTGACAATTGACAATTGACAATTAATGAATCCGCTTGCGCGGACGGATTTGAAATTATAACAGCTACACCGCCCGGCAGTTTTGTGTTGGGCGGTGGTTTTTTGTTGGAATGTCTTGGGAACTATAAACCGTTAAGTGTAAATGGAATAATCTTCCAAAAATAACCAATACTTTTATTGCGGCAAAACAGGTCAACGCTGAAGAGCGGCCCGACGCGTCCGCG